>JGI24724J26744_10003006_pt1 | contig 11033 bp, 10 predicted proteins | sample Cruoilmetagenom7_FD_26744 | JGI IMG/M metagenome (IMG submission 26744)
TGTTCGGCCACCCTCGCTGTTTGTAATTACTTTTGCTTCCCCTCCTTCCATAACAGCCACACACGAATTGGTGGTGCCAAGATCAATTCCAATTATCTTCCCCATTTATATTCCTCCTTAGCATAATATGCTGTAAACATACTATTTTGGTTTGTATTATCCATATATATTTTATTTTTCATTAGTTTTCGTATTTTTTGAAACCACAACCATGGCAGGTCTTAGCAACCTATCGTGTATCAGGTACCCTTTTTGAAACTCAGTTATAACTACGTTATCCGGATATTCATCTGTTTTTTCCTGACTTACAGCCTGATGATAACCTGGATTAAACTCTTTTCCGACAGAGTCAAAGGGTTTTGTATTAAATTTTTCAAAAATTGACAATATCTCTTTTAAGATTATATCAACTCCTTTTATTATACTTTTATTTTTGTCATCATTACAGGTGTCATCATTATCTGATGTTATAGCTCTTTCAAGATTATCCACAACAGATAATAATTTTTTTAATAATACTTCATTTGCAAATTTTCTGAATTCATTTATTTCACGGATAGATCGTTTTTTATAGTTTTCAAATTCAGCAGATACTCTCAAAAAGCGGTCGTATTCTTCTTTTGCCTTATTTTCAGCACATTCAACTTTATCTTCTAAAGCCTTGATTTCATCTTCATCCTCTTCTATTTTTTCATCAATGTTTTTTTCTTTTTCATCCTCTTTGTTTTTTTCACTATTGTTTTGGGCTACAGTTGTGCCTTTTGTTTTATTGGTTGTAACCATTAGCTGATATGTTCTCCTAATTTGTTCAAGCTATTTATTTTATAGAGTCATGCTTTATTTATTAAAAACCATGCTTTGTTGAGAAATATATCACGATTTGAATTTTTAATATTTTGAAAGTAAAATTACAATAACAAGTATAATATAGCCATAAATATTGATATCAAAATAATACTATATACTGAAATGTCAAGATAACCTTAAGTAAGAACAAATAGTTTTTAAAAATATTTAATTTGCTGTGAGTTGTATATTAGATAAGAGTTAAGGGATTTTTTTAAGGTTTAAAAAATGAATAGCTTTTGTTCAAAAAATAAATTTTAACGGAACGGTACATGGAAGTCTAAATTTATTTTATTTTTAATTATGATTAGTAGTATTTTGGAAAGGAATAATAGTACAAACACATATGCGCTTATAAAAAATGCTTTGTTGTTTGTTTTAAGGTTGTGCACCCTCTATCGAATTTTAAAAAACTTATAAGTTTTTTATGTGACCGGGATCAATCCATGACACAAACCGCATCACTTATCGCTGCTTCCTTCCGGATCTGACGAGGTTCATGACCGTTTGTTGCGTGGCGACCGGTCAGAAAAAACTTTAAGCGTTTAGCAATTTTTTAGAGGGAATTCAGCCCCGCATGAAGCGGATTTCGGGTAAAGGGCACCGCTAGCTCCCCGCCTAGCACAACCATTTTGATAATATACTTACAATTTTTCATTTTTTCAAGTAATATAATTTTCAAAAAAAAATTATATTACTTGAACACAATTTGTTTTCGATTGACATAAAATAATCAATGACATAAACTTTTAAGATGTACAGCTTAATCTGCAAATAAAAAATCAATTATTTAAGGTTAATATTTTTTCTTTTCTGTGATATATATAATTGCCAAGGCTAATGTCATTTTTTAAAGAAAATCATAGTAAGAAAAAAAAAGTAAAGCAAATAATTAATAAGGTTTTTTCAACCAGTTTAAGCTTTAATATGGTGCAGCCTGGAAATTCTGTTCTTGTTGCTGTATCTGGAGGCCCCGACTCCATAGCACTTTTACATATACTTATTGCCCTTGCTCCAAAATTTTCCTGTAAACTGGGAGTTGCACATCTTAATCATTGTCTTCGCGGACAAGATTCATTTAATGATGAAAAATTTGTTTCATTAGTAGCTAAAAAGTTTAATTTACCTTATTATACAAAACAGATTGATGTAAATAAATATAAAGTTAAACACAGGCTGTCTCTGGAAGAAGCTGCAAGATATGTTCGTTATGCTTTTTTGGGTGATGTGGCGAAACAAAACAGATATGATATAATTGCAACGGCTCATCATTGTGATGATAATGCAGAACTTGTATTAATGAATTTAATTAGAGGAAGCGGACTTGTTGGTATTTCCGGAATACCGCCAACAAGAAACATTGCAGGCAAGCATATAAAAATCGTTCGGCCATTAATTAAGTTGACAAAATCTGAAATTCTTTGCTTTCTGTCTTTAAATGATTTAGATTATATATTAGATAAATCAAATTCAGATCAAAAGTATCTTCGGAACAAAATACGCCACTATCTAATTCCGGAAGTTAAAAAAAGATATAACCCGAATATAGTTGAAACGTTAAACAGAATTGCTGCGATTTCAAATGCTGAAGATAAGTTTATTGGTAATCAAGTGGATTCAGTTTTTGAGCAAATTGTATTGTCCAGGGATAAAGATTTAATAGCTTTTCCTGCAGCAAAGATTGAATCTTTGCATCTGGCACTAAAAAGAAGAGTAATTAGAAAGGCAATAAAATTAATAAAAGGAAATTTAAGGCGAATTACATATAAGCATATAGATGCTGTTATAGAACTTCTTGAAAAAAAAGCTGATCAAAAAAGTCTGGATCTTCCTGATCGTATTAAAATCAGGCTAAGTGACAATGTGCTTCAATTTTTACGGGAAAAATATGCCATGCGAAATAGCATGGAAATTCAAAATAATAAAAAATTTGTTTATAAATATTTTGTTTCAAAGCCCTGTAAAAAAAATGAATCTTTATTTTTAGAAGAAATTAATGCAATTATCAGTTTTTCTGAAGTTGATTTGGATAATTTTTCTGATTTTGATTGCAATAAGCAACAAACTGCATATCTTGATATGGACAGATTAAGTTTTCCTTTGAAAATAAGAAATTATCAAACTGGCGACTTTTTTATTCCAATAGGTATGAAAGGAACAGTTACAATAAAAAAATTTTTTATAAATAATAAAATTTCTAAAAAAACGCGTAAAAATTGTCCTATTTTATTTTCAAATGGTAAAATTGCCTGGATAGTAGGTCATAGAATATCAGAATTGTTTAAAATAGAAACCTTTACCAGAAAAATTCTTAAAGTAGAACTTTTTCTTGCTTAAAATTCAATAATAATTTACATATCCATCAACTGTTTTTTTAGGGGGTTACAAGTTTATTGGGAGGTAATATCCATTGAATCCGTTTTATAAAAATTTATCGTTATGGGTTGTCATTGTTTTGATGATGATCATGCTTTACAATCTTTTTAATCAGCAGCACCTGTCTGCTACAGAGATTAGTTATTCAGAGCTTCTTACTATGATTGATGAGGAGCGTGTTGAATCAGTAATAATTCAGGGGCAGGAACTGTTTGTTACAGATAGCAATCGTAATCGTTTTAAGGTATATGCACCTCAGGATAATAATTTTATAAGTTTGCTAAGACAAAGAAATATATCCATAACTGCAAAACCGCCTGCCTCTTCCCCCTGGTATATGTCGATTCTTGTTTCATGGTTTCCAATGATAGTTTTAATAGGTGTTTGGATTTTTTTCATGCGACAGATGCAATCAGGTGGCGGAAAGGCGCTTTCATTTGGAAAAAGTCGTGCTCGATTGTTATCTGATCAGTTAGGAAAAGTAACATTTGCAGATGTTGCTGGAATAGATGAGGCAAAAGAGGAGCTTGGAGAAATAGTTGAATTTTTGAAAGAGCCCAAAAAATTTACAAGGCTTGGAGGTCGAATTCCAAAAGGAGTCCTTTTAATGGGATCCCCAGGAACCGGTAAAACATTGCTGGCACGTGCTATAGCCGGTGAAGCAGGTGTTCCTTTTTTTAGCATAAGCGGTTCTGATTTTGTTGAAATGTTTGTCGGTGTAGGGGCCTCTCGTGTAAGGGATCTTTTTCTCCAGGCAAAAAAAAATGCACCTTGCATTATTTTCATTGATGAAATTGATGCTGTGGGAAGACATCGAGGTGCAGGTTTGGGCGGAGGCCATGATGAGAGAGAGCAGACATTAAATCAGCTTCTTGTTGAAATGGACGGATTTGAGTCAAATGAAGGGGTTATTCTTATAGCGGCAACAAACAGGCCAGATGTTCTTGATCCTGCCCTTTTGCGTCCAGGCAGGTTTGACCGTCAGGTATTTGTACCGCTCCCTGATATCAAAGGCAGAGAAGATATTATAAACGTTCATATAAAAAAAACGCCCATAGCTTCTGATGTGGATATTACAGTCCTTTCCAAAGGAACTCCAGGTTTTTCCGGAGCTGATTTGGAAAATTTTATAAATGAAGCAGCTCTCCTTGCTTCAAAAAGAAATAAGGAGAGAGTTGATATGGCAGATCTTGAAGATGCTAAAGATAAAGTTTACATGGGTTTGGAAAGAAAATCTAAAGTTGTTAAGAAAGAAGATAGAAAAATTACTGCATATCATGAAGGAGGGCATGCTTTAGTTGCTCGATTTTTACCTGAAACAGATGCTGTTAATAAAATTACAATTATTCCAAGAGGACGTGCTGCAGGTATTACGTGGTTTTTACCAGAAGAAAGGGATTTTAAATTTAAAGGACAACTTATCAACGAATTATCCGTTGCTTTTGGCGGTAGAGTAGCCGAAGAAATTGTTTTTAACCGTATAAGTACAGGTGCTGCAAACGATATAAAGCAGGCAACAAACATTGCTCAAAAAATGATAAGGTCATGGGGTATGAGTGAAGGTTTAGGACCGCTTTCGTTTGCCAAAGAAGAAGAGCAAATATTTTTAGGTAGAGAAATTGCCCAGCATAGAGATTATTCTGAAGCAACTGCTCAACAAATTGATAAAGAAATCAGCAATTTGGTCAGCAAAGCGTATAAAAAAGCCCAATTTGTGTTAAATGAAAATATTAATATTCTTCACAAATTAGCGGAGCTTTTGCTTGAAAAGGAAACTGTAAAGGGAAAAGAACTAGACGAATTGATCTTATCAATGAATCCGGAAGCAGAGCTTGCGTAATATAACAGTGTTGATTAAAAATAAAATCTACAAGCTGTTTTAATAACTACTTATTATGGCAATATTTAAGCTTTCATGGCACAGACATAATCTTTGTTTTGGAGATCACAAAACACTTGTCATGGGAATACTAAACGTTACTCCTGATTCTTTTTCAGATGGAGGTAAGTTTTATCAGTTTGAAAAAGCAATTACCCATGGGAAAAAACTTGTTAAAGACGGTGCTGATATAATAGATATTGGCGGAGAATCCACAAAACCTTTTTCTAAACCTGTATCAGCTGAAGAAGAGGCAAGACGCGTTTTGCCAGTTATTGAAAAACTTGCTCAATGTATATCTGTACCTATTTCAATAGATACAACAAAGGCAAGTGTCGCAAAAAAAGCTATTAAAGCAGGTGCTTCAATTATTAACGATATAGGAGCACTGCAGCTTGATCCTGAAATGGCTGATGTTGCCGCTTTATTTAAGGTTCCTGTTATCTTAATGCACATGATAAATACTCCCGAAACAATGCAGCTTTCTCCTGAATATTATAACGTTATAAGTGATATTAAAAAATATATTAAATCAGTAATAGATTTTGCTGTAAAACGCGGAATATCCAGATCAAAAATAATTATCGATCCCGGTATCGGGTTTGGGAAAACCGTCAGACATAATTTATTGTTAATTAAACATCTTGCTGAATTTCAATCTTTTAATGCACCAATTTTAATAGGTACTTCAAGAAAATCTTTTATCAGAAATATTTATTGCGCACAAAATAAAAACACTGCCATGCTCAACCTAAATCAGCTTATAGAAACAGGTACCCAGGCTTCTATAGCTGCTTGTGTATTGTATGGAGCACACATTGTCAGAGTTCATGATGTTGCAGCAACATGTGCAACATTAAAAATTATTAATGCAATCAAAAATGTATCTATTAAAAATTATCAGAATAACCCCATTTGATTTTTATAATGGTAGATAACTATGCTTTTGGTAATAGATGTAGGCAACACAAATACTGTTTTGGGCGTTTATGAGGGCAGGAATCTTGTTGCGAATTGGCGCGTAAGAACAGAGCAAAATATGACTACAGATGAGTTCAGTGTCCTTGCTGTAAATCTATTTTTACAAAAAAATATTTGTACGGATAAAATAAATAAAACAGTTATTACATGTGTTGTTCCTTTAATTTTACCTGTGCTTGATTCTTTTTGTGATAAGTATCTTGGCCATAAGCCTCATGTTGTTGGCACTAATTCATGGCCAAGTTTAAAGATACTTTATAATAATCCTTTGGAAGTAGGAGCAGATAGAATTGTAAATGCTATTTCTGCTTATGCAAAGTATAAAACAAGTCTTATTGTAATTGATTTTGGTACAGCAACAACGTTTGATTGTATTTCAGAAAAAGGGGAGTATTTAGGCGGAGCAATAAGCCCTGGAATTATGATTGCTGCTGAAGCATTATATACAAAAACCTCCAAATTACCAAAAATTGAAATATTTAAGCCTCCTGAAAAAGTAATAGGAAAAGATACCATAAGCAGTATTAAATCAGGCGTTATTTATGGATATGCCGGGCTTGTGGATGGAATGGTAAAACGGATGAAAATTGAAATGAATGTAAACCCAAAAGTAGTTGCAACAGGAGGGCTATCTACGCTTATGGCAAATGTATCTAATGCAATAGATGTTGTTGAACCTTTATTGACACTTGTTGGGCTACAAATTATTGGCAACAGCTTGTAGATATTTTGTAAAACCTGTAATGCTGTTTTCAATAAATACAAGCTCTCTTTTTTGTTGTGACTTATCCAATAGATGAAAACCAGACAGCATTGGATCTTTTTCAAAAAGTTTTTCCAGACAAATCGACAAAAAGTTTTTTTTGTTATTATTTATTTCAGAGTTAATGATTTCTTCCCATAATAAAATTTGATTTTTGTGCATTTTTAACATTTTTACGGCTTCATTTTGTATTCCGAAATGGCCGTAACATATTGTTAAAGGATCTATATCAATCAAAGCATCTATGCTTTTTATGGAAACATCTAATATAAATCTGTGGGGTGTAGCAGGGCGCATATATATTCTGCCAGATGGTAATGCTATAACAACCCCTCCTGCTTCACCTGCAAAAAGATATTTATCAGTTGCATAACTGACATGATGCGGAGAATGCCCTGGTGTTATCACAGCATTTACAGAATCAGATAAAAATTTGTCTGCATCGACAAGCTGTGCTTTGAAAACTGATTTTATAGGGCCATAAGCTTTTCCTGTTGCGCCTAAAGTTTTTATTGTGCCTTCCAGCAAACGGCCAGGATCAACAAGATGAGATACTCCTTTTTCATGACAGACTATTGGAGTTTTAGGAAAAAGTGAAGCAATTTCGCCTATACCACCTGCATGGTCTAAATGAATATGAGTAAGTAAAATATAATCAAGCTTTTTCACATTTAGTTTATCAAGTGCATTTATTAGCGTTTTTACAGTCACAGAAGGGCCCACATCTACAATAAATGTTTTAGTACCCTTGTATAACCAGACTCCAATAAAATCGTCAAAACCACTGATTGGCGGAAAAAGTGTAATAAGGAATAACTTTTCAGATATCCTATTTATTTTTGCATCCAATTGTCATACCTAAATTATATTATAAATATTAGACAATTAATTAAAAGATTAATTCAAGCCCATCATATGTTCTATTTTTTTTATTTCTATAATAATAGCCTGCTTTTCCTTTTTACTTAAGATGTCTTTGTTTAGCTGTCTTTTAAGGCCAAGCAAAATCATTTCTTCCCTGTAATCGCTGCAAGTATATTTTTTTTTCATGACATTTTATTTAAATCCAATTTATTATGTGGTACGATCCGCTTTTTGCAAAGATTTTTTAAACAAACTATAAAAAAAATCATTTTCTGAAATTGTACGACNGATAATTTTCCCAGCATCGCTAGCATTATTTACNTTTATTACCACATTTACGCTTTTATTAAAAGCTATCATTTTATCCATAGTTAATAAGTTTCTGCTTATCAAAACGACTGTAATATTTCGACGGATGGACATATCCATTCGTTCAAGAAAAAGCAGCACTCCGTTTGAGTTATTATCATTTGTGTCAAACAATTCATTAACTATAATAAAATTAAATGTCTTGTGTCTTATTTTTCTTAAAGCATCTCTGGAATTGATAGCCTCTGTAATGTTATAGTTTGAATTTTTTAATTCTTTTTTAATTTTATTTTTTACAGATGTTTCAAGTTCACATAAAAGGCATGATTTGCCTTCTTCCACATCAAAATCAAAATCTTCATCAAATTTTTCTGAATAGTCAGAAAGAAAGTCATTATCTACTTCTATATTGGTATTTGTTTTCTGATTAATAATTATTTTACTTTTGCATTTAGGACATGGAAATGAACTTTTTTTTCCTTGTGGAATTTTATCGTTAGATAGTTTGAACTTACTTTGGCAATGTTTACAGATAATATCCATAATAATCTGTATTTCTCCTTAATTAGATATAATTACTTCAATTACATTATTTCGGATTTACTATAATGACGGTCAATTTCAAGATCATCAATATCTGTTGTTGCTTCTCCTCTTGCTTTTTTTAATGAATCAATTCCTCTGCTTACAACACTTTTTTGCGATGCATAAGTTATTGCAGTCTCCTGGGAAATAAGACTATTTTTATATAATTTAATAATATTGTCATCAAAGGTATTCATACCATATGGACTGCCTGCCTGCATAATTTCATAATATGTTTTACCTTCGGATTCTCCATGAAGTATTGTATCTTTTACTCTTAAACTTGTTGACAAAATTTCAAAAGATGCAATACGTCCTCCCCCTAATTTGGGCAAAAGACGCTGGCATACTATCCACCTGATGGTATCAGCAAGACGAATTTTGATCTGGTTCGCCTCATCTGTATTAAACATTCCAAGTATTCGGTTTATTGTTTGGCCTGCGTCAACTGTATGCAATGTGGTTAAAACCAAATGCCCTGTTTCTGCAGCATTCAAGCCTATTTCCACACTTTCTCTATCTCGCATTTCTCCAACAAGTATTACTTTTGGAGCCTGTCTTAGGGCTGCCCTCAAACCATTTGCAAAGGTATCAAAATCATTGCCGAGCTCTCTTTGATTAAAGGTGGCTTTTTTATGAGGATGTTTATATTCTATGGGATCTTCAAGTGTTATAATATGAACAGATTTTTTTTCATTTATTTCATTTAATATTGCTGCAAGAGAAGTTGTTTTGCCTGAGCCTGTGGATCCTGTAACAAAAACAATACCGTTAATTTCATTGGAAATTTTATTGAAGGGTTTAGGAAGAGACATTTCTTTTATGGTTGGTATTTTTGACTCAAGCTTTCTTAATACTATTGAATAATTTCCAGATTGCGAAAAAATATTTACTCTGAAACGTGCTTTTCCTGACAAATTGTACGACAAGTCACAAGACCCTTCTTTTATAAGGGTTTCTGTCAGGCGTCTGTTATTATTGATAAGGTTTAAAGAAAAAAGTTCCATTTGAAATGGTGTAAGCTGCTTAATATTAGGTTCAAAGGTTACGTCTGTAAGTTCACCTGAACTTTCAACCTGCAATGGTTTTCCCACTGTCAGATTAAGGTCAGATACGGTATCATAAGAATCAAGCATGCTTGTCAATATTTGGTCAATTTCCTGTTTTCGCATATTTTTCTCGCAATTATTTAAGGTGATTATACTTCTGTAAAGTCTGCAGGCGGGTTTTTTAAAAAAGGTCTGAAGCGTGCTTTGTCATTAGATTTGGCATAGGCATGATCTGCGCTGATTTTTCCTTTTTTATAAAGTTCCATAATAGCATCATCAAGCAGTTGCATACCGTATTTTTTTCCTGTTTGGATCATTGACGGTATTTGATAGGTTTTTCCTTCTCTGATAAGATTTCTTACAGCTGGATTTGCAATAAGGATTTCAAGAGCAACACACCTTTCGTTTTTATCAATTCTTTTAAAAAGAACCTGTGCAATCACAGCTCTTAATCCGTCAGATAAGGTAGAACGTATCTGGGCTTGTTCTGTTGCTGGAAAGACTTCTATCACACGATCAACAGTTTTTGCCGCACTTGATGTATGAAGTGTGCCAAAAACAAGATGGCCTGTGGAAGCTGCTTCTATGGCAAGTCTTATTGTCTCTAAATCTCTTAGTTCGCCTACTAAAATAATATCAGGATCTTCACGCAAAGCGCCCCTTAATGCTGCAGTAAATGACTTTGTATGAAGACCAACCTCGCGTTGGTTTACAATACAATTTTTGCTTTCATGAACAAATTCTATAGGATCTTCAACCGTGATTATATGATCTTTACGGGATTTATTTGCAACATCTATTATGGCAGCTAATGTTGTAGATTTGCCGCTGCCTGTTGGCCCTGTTACAAGAACAAGACCTCTTGGCAACAGGGCAAGTTTTGTAAGAACAGAAGGAAGCCCTAGCTCTTCTCCTGTTTTGATTGAAGCTGGAATTTCTCTAAAAACAGCTGAAATACCATATTTTTGCATGAAAAAGTTTGCTCTGTATCGAGCAAGTCCAGGTATATCATAGCCAAAATCCACATCCCCGGTCTCTTCAAAAACTTTTATTTTATCTTCAGGTGCAATTTCATAAAGTATGCTTTTCAAAGTATCATTATTAAACTTTTTATATTTAATTCTCTCAATATCACCCCTAATCCTTATTGCAGGAGGCTGGCCAGAAACAAGATGAAGGTCGGAAGCCTTCTGCTCATGCATCAATTTGAAAAAAGCATCTATTTTTGCCATTTGTCTCTCCTTACAAAAAATCAAGCGAGTTCTTTGTTTTTATACCTCTTAATATAGATTTTAATATGGCACAATTTGCTAATTAATATTTAAAAATTGTTTTATATTTTTGTGGATAAAAAAAGCTATGGTTGTATGTAAAAAATCTT
>JGI24724J26744_10003007_pt1 | contig 11030 bp, 8 predicted proteins | sample Cruoilmetagenom7_FD_26744 | JGI IMG/M metagenome (IMG submission 26744)
ATTTTGGTTTGAGGTCAAGGCATGCAAAAATTTTAACCGCAGGAATACATAGAGTATTTCGAGGATTAAAATTTAAGCATAGCGCCGACATCGGGCCAAAAGGCAATTTTTAGAGGTGGCCTTTATTATTGGCATTAACCAAAATGAGCATACCTTAATGAGAAAGAGATCATTTAAATATCATGATTTTCAGACCATTAGTGAGGCTCTTGATATTGCAGAGGATGTTACGAGTAATTACTATAAATTTTCTTTCAATCAATGGAAAAGGCATCGTTATGATGTCAAAACTCTAATTTCATTAAATGAACCTGATAGTTATCAGGATATATTTGCATTTTTATATAAAGGATCAAGGATCTCAAGTATTCCTGCTACAATCCCTCAAAACCACGATTACTACTTGATTTGTCTTCAGGATCATCAAATACTCAACNCCTTGAATAGAGATAAAAATATTTGTCTTCTTTCTCTTCTTATCTATATTTTTATTCATGAGTTGGTTCATATTGTAAGATTTTGCAACTTTTCTCAAAGATTTAAGGTTTCTCCTAAAGAAAAAAAGAGAGAAGAGATCATTGTCCATTCAGTAACAAATGATATTCTGTCCTATCAAAAAATATCAAAATTAGATTATATCCTTGATTGTTACAAACCCTACAGGATAGTTGACTGGGAAGAATGAATTACACTAAAACTCTTTGCAATTATGCATATATGAATTATTTAATTTATGATAACCAAATAAAAAGTCAGTATGCCTTTTTACTTGGAGGGGATACCTGTTGATGGATTTTGTATGATTCCATCGATGATTCATTAGGANAGATCTTTGCAAAACCTCCCCTTTCAAAGTTTGCGCTTATCTGCCCAATTTCGGCGCTAGGCTCAAATTTTAATCCTCGAAATATTTAAAGGTGCCTTGAAAAATTAGAATTTTCGTCTGAGGACAAGGAGCGCAAAAATCAAAAAGCACAGCATACACAGGGTATGTGAGTATTTTTTATTTTCGCAGTGACACCGTAATCTGGCGAAAAGGCAATTTTTCAAGGTGACCTTAATTAGATTATAACCTTTAAAGCCGGCCAAGCAAAATGGAGGGATTTTAATGCCTATATATGAATATGAATGCTCTAATTGTGGCCATCAGACAGAAATATTGCAAACATTTTCGGACACCCCACTAAAAGAATGTAAAAGATGCCACGGGAAAATGAAAAAAATAATCTCGCAAAATACGTTTCACCTTAAGGGAACAGGCTGGTATGTGACTGATTATGCATCAAAGACATCACAAAACCAAAAAAGTGCTGAGAAATCTGATCAAAATACATCTGACAGCAAAAAATCAAAAGAGACTTCAGATACAGCTTCAACGGATTAAGACTGGAACAACGAAGTTAATGAGTTAGCCAAGTATATTATATATATATTGAAGGTAAAATTATATTATGAAATCATGGAATAGTGGTAGAGTTCAGGACAAACTTATTAATAAACTTGATAGACAGGAAAAACAAAAAGCTTTTCAGCAAGATAGATTTATTAGATATAAAACATATGAGATTCATAACAAGCTTTCTCAAGAACTTTTACTGGAAAAAATTATTGAAACTGATAACCCGGCTGCAATTTCGGATGCTCTTTTAAAATGTTTAAAAAAGGCGTTGAAAGCTACTGAATTTGATTTTAAATATTATATTGCGCCAATACGTAATCTTGCACCACATCCAAACCCTTACGCTCTTTATATAACCCAATTTGTAATGGAAGACCTCCTTGATGATCCTAATATAATCGAGATTTATGGCACTGACCTGGAAATATACAATATAGTTAATAATATTTTTCGCAACATAAATAATAAATTTGCCCGGTCAGAAAAAGAGATTATGGATGAAATCGCCAAAGATCAATCTTTATTTCCTGGTTCAAGGGATTATGAAATTGCGCTTGATCAATTGACGCGTAAAAAATTAGGGGAACCTCAAAAATTATAATCTCTTTAGGATTAAATCAATATGGCAGCTAAGATTAGTTTTATATTTCCTGGTCAAGGATCGCAGTTCATAGGTATGGGATACGATTTATTTAAGGAATCCAGATCAATAAGAACAATTTTTGAAGAAGTTGATGATGTAACTCAAAAGCCTATATCCAAATTATGCTTTGAAGGCCCCCTGGAAGAGCTTACCCTTACAGAAAATCTCCAACCTGCTATTACAGCCGTGAATCTGGCCTGCTTAACCGCCTTACAGAATTCAGGATATCATTCGGAAATCACATCCGGACATAGTTTGGGCGAATATTCAGCTTTGGTTTCCAGCGGAATTGTCAATATCAAGGACGCTCTTCGTATGGTTCAAAAAAGGGGCGAGCTGATGCAAAGAGAGGCTATGATAAATCCTGGATCAATGATTGCTGTAATTGGTCTGGATATCACTTCTGTACGAGATTTGGTTGATTATGCAAGAGGCGACAATATACTAAATATCGCAAATCATAACACTGCAGAACAAATTGTAATTACTGGAGAAAAAGAGCCTTTGGCTCGCGCGGTTAAATTAGTAAAAGAAAAGAAAGGCAAGGCAATTCCCATAAAAGTGAGCGGGGCCTGGCACAGCAAACTCATGGAAGCAGCAGTAGAAGACTTTAGACGTTTTATGCAGGATATTGCTTTTTCAAAGCCAAGCTCAAAGATTCTTTTCAATGCCTCAGCAGAATATAAAACAGATCCCGAAGATATAAAAGAAATAATGGCCAGCCAGTTGGTAAATCCGGTAATGTGGTACGATATCATAGTTAAGATGCTAGAAGAAGGGGTAGATACCTTTGTAGAAGTCGGGCCAAAAAAAGTTCTAACCGGTCTCCTAAAGAAAATTATCAGGCAAAAAAAGGCAATTCAAATTTTTAATGTCCAGGATATTGCTAGCATAAAAGATTTTCAAAAAGAAATACCGGCTCCTTCTGTTTAAGAATTAAATCCTTAAGGGCACCTTGAAAAATTGCCTTTTCGCCAGATTACGATGTCGCTGCAAAAATAAAAAATGCTCACATACCCTGTGTATGCTGCGCTCTTTGTCCTCAGACGAAAATTCTATTTTTTCAAGGCACCCTTAAGACTGACTTTCAGGGTAAGTCGTACAGATAAATACGTCGTCGAGGATTCCAACTGATAACGCAGTGAAATTAATTAGCTGAAGTTCTACCTCTCAATATTCGAGTTCTAACCTAAGATCCCGGTTTAAGAGATATTTGACTGCTTCTTTAGGATCTTTATCCTCGTATAAAATCTGGTATACCTGTGATGTAATCGGCATATCCACCCCCATTTTTTTCCCAAGAAGATAGGCAGACAGTGAGGTTTTAACACCTTCTGCTACCATAGTCATATTATTGGTAATTTCCTTTATTCTCATACCTCTTCCTATTTTCAGTCCAACAGTTCGGTTTCTGCTCAGATCACCAGTACAGGTGAGCACAAGATCTCCCATCCCTGTCATTCCTGAAAATGTAAGAGGATTCGCACCCATGGCAACCCCTAAACGGGTTATTTCCGCAAGTCCTCTGGTAATCAAGGCTGCTCTTGTATTTGTCCCATAATTGAGTCCATCTGAGATTCCTGCCGCAATTGCAATAACATTTTTCAGGGCTCCGCCAAGTTGGGCGCCTATTAAATCCTTACTAAGATAAACTCTGAAAAATGGCCTATGAAAGAGATGCTGCAATTTTTCTCCATGGGCCAGGTCCCGACACGCAAGGGTCACTGCTGTGGGTGTCCTCTGGTATACTTCTTTTGCAAAGCTGGGGCCCGCAATATATGCAAAATCTGCTAGATAATCACTGTCTATTACATCTTCCACAACCTGAGACATAATCATTAAACTATCGTTTTCAATCCCTTTGGTAGCTGCCATCAAAGACATACCAGAGGTCAAATAAGGTTTGAGATTTTTTAATACTTCTCTTAAAAAATGAGACGGTATCACTAAAAGNATGAGTTTTTTACCATCCAAAGCCTCTTCAAACGTCCTTACCGGATTCAATTGATCCACCAGCTTGGCCTCTGGCAAAAAAACTTTGTTGATTCTTTCATCTCTAATCTGTTGAAAGACTTCTTCCTCTCTTACCCATAAATCCACTTGAAAGTCTTTTTCTGCCAAAAAATTCGCCAATGTGGTTCCCCAAGCACCAGCGCCTATAACTCCAATCCTTGTAATCTCTGTCATCTTCATTATAATAAACCTTATTTAGTGCCCGAACGAAAACTGTCTTTTTCGCTAATCTCTGTGTCAGATCAAAAGTTTAATCCTCAAAATACTTAATGTATTCCTGCGGTTAAAATTTTGATTTTCCTTGACCTTGACAGGTAAGCGAACCTGCGAGACTCCGAAAAATTCCGGTTTTCGTTCAGACACTATTCATATTTAAGACATCAATCTTCAACCAATCTGGCTACATCAACTACAGTTTCACCCTTATTTAAATTAATTAATTTAACGCCCTGAGTATTTCTGCCTATAACCGAAATATCATTTATCGCCATTCTTATTATCTTACCCTGTCCAGCAATGATCATTAAATGATGACTATCAGATACTTGATATGATTTTACTACCATCCCATTTCTTTCCGTTGTTTTAATGGTAAGAACTCCTTTACCACCCCTTGATGTTCTTCGGTATTCATCCGTTTTAGTTCTTTTTCCAAAGCCATTTTCTGTCACAGTCAGTATAGTTGACATCTCATTGATAAGAGACATGCCAACTACAGAGTCTTCTTTATCCATTCGGATGCCAATATTTCCAGCAGCGACTCTTCCCATACTCCTTAGATCTTTTTCGTGAAATCGAATAGATTTTCCATATTTTGTGGTGATAAAGATATCCTGTTCACCATTTGATACATGTACATCAATCAATTCATCATATTCTCTGATTTTAAGGGCAATAAGTCCAGAGACTCTTGGATGGCTGTAGTGTTTTAATTCTGTCTTTTTAACCAAACCATTCTTTGTGGCCATAATTATATATTTCGCTGCTTCAAAATCTTTCAAAGAAAGGATTGCCGCCACCCTCTCACCTTTTTCAAAATCTAATAGATTTACAATGCTCTTGCCACGGGCCAAACGGCTTCCTTCTGGAACTTCATGCACTTTTTTCCAATATACTTTTCCTTTATTGGTAAAAAATAATAGATAATCATGTGAAGAAGCTACAAACATCATTTCGACAAAATCTTCATTCTTAGGTTTGACACCGGTCATCCCTTTGCCACCTCTTCGTTGAGCTCGATACAAGCTGATAGCATTTCTTTTGATATAGCCTTTATGACTGATAGTAACAACCATATCCTCCTCAGCTATAAGGTCTTCTAAATTTATATCCTTAGCGTCTTCAATTATTTCTGTTCTCCTGTCATCACCATACTTATCCCGAATATTAAGGGTCTCTTCTTTTATTATTTGAAAAACCATATCCTTGCTATTAAGGATTTCCTTGAATCGAGAGATATCTTTTATAATTTGATTATATTCAGCTACTATCTTCTCTCTTTCCAAACCAGTTAGACGGTGCAACCGCATATCAAGAATCGCTTGAGCTTGAATTTCAGACAGCTCTAACTCATACATAAGCTGGGTTTTAGCATCTTTAGGGCGGGATGATGATCTTATCAATTCAATTACATCATCCAAAAAATCCAGGGCTTTTTTTAAGCCTTCAAGGAGATGAGCTTTTTCTTCTGATTTATTAAGATCAAAAATTGTTCTCCTGATAATAATTTCTCTTCTATGGAAAATAAAATGGTTTAGTATTTCTTTAAGGTTTAATATCTGGGGTCTGCCATTGACTATAGCCAAAAAGATAATACCAAACGAGACTTCCATCTGAGTGAACTTATATAAGCGATTAAGAACAACTAAAGCCTTTCCGTCTCTTTTGATTTCGATAACTATACGCATGCCTTCGCGATCTGATTCATCCCGAATATCGGATATATCCTCAACCTTTTTTTCTCTTACAAGTGTGGCAATTTTTTCTAATAATTTTGTTTTATTAACCTGATATGGTATTTCAGAGATAATGACTCTTTCCCTGTTTTTACCAACCTTTTCCACAAAACCCCTGGCCCTGATTTTTATAATACCGCGACCGGTATTATAGGCATCAGTAATTCCCTGTTTACCTAATATAAAGCCATAGGTAGGAAAATCAGGACCAGTTATAATTTCACACAAATCCTTAATATTTACTTCGGGATTGCTAATTAAATGAATTATTGCATCACACACTTCAGTAAGGTTGTGGGGAGGGATATTTGTTGCCATTCCAACTGCTATACCAGAAGAACCATTTATTAAAAGATTTGGTATGGTGGTAGGAAGAATATCAGGTTCAGTTAGAGAATCATCATAATTAGGAGAAACATCGACAGTCTCTCTATCAATATCTAATAAAAAATCTTGAGCCATGCGAGTCATCCTTACTTCAGTATAACGCATAGCTGCTGCTGGATCGCCATCAACTGATCCAAAATTACCCTGACCATTAATTAATGGATATCTTAGTGAAAAATCCTGGGCCATTCTAACTATAGTATCATAAACAGCTGAATCTCCATGGGGATGATATTTTCCAATTACATCACCAACTAACCTGGCAGATTTTTTATACGGTCGGTTGAAATAATTTTTAAGGTCATACATACCGTACAAAATACGTCTGTGGACAGGTTTTAAGCCATCTCTTATATCAGGTAATGCCCTTCCCACAATCACACTCATGGAATATTCAAGATAAGATTTTTTCATCTCATCTTCAATGTTAACTGTCTGAGAATTTATCTCATTTGTCATTATTTTCTCCAATATCAGCAAAAAGGCCAAAGGTTTCTATCCTTTAGCCTTTTTGCTGTGTAATGTCTCAATTTCTTAATCAGACTAAATTGATCAGACTTATTGAAAAATTACTATTATATATCTAACGCTGTTACTTCCAAGGCATTGTTTTGAATAAATTCCCTTCTTGGCTCAACCTTATCACCCATAAGAATATTAAAAATCATATCAGATTCAACTAAGTCCCTCACTGTAACCTTAAGCAAAGTTCGTTTCTCCGGATCCATTGTAGTATTCCAAAGTTGATCAGGATTCATTTCACCTAACCCCTTATATCTTTGTATCGAAATCCCTTTTTTAGCCTTCTCCAGGAGATTGTTTAATAGTAGTTGAGGAGAATCTATTTTTATTTTCTTTCCGTTTTCTGATAAAAAAAAGTTTTTGTTCTTTAAAATTTTGATTTCATGGGATAGTTCCATCAAATATTTTAATTCTGGAGAAGTAAGGAACTCCCAATTAACATCAAATCGTATTCCACTATTATTAATGTCTTGCACTTCAAATTCGTAAAAACCATCCTCGTCATTTAAATGCATATCTTCCACTTCAAAACCATTTTCTTGAAGTTTAGATGTAATCGTTTGCATAAAATCTTTGTCTTTAAAAAGTTTTTTATCAGGTGTCCCTGCCAAGACCAGATATTCAATAAATCTGGGACTATAACCTTTTTTGGCAAGTTTATTAAGATTATTATAAAATTTAATAATGCCATTCAGAAGTTTGGTCAGACGCTGGCCTGTAATTTCACTATCATCTTCAAGTATTACTTTCTCCTTTTGAGAAATTTTGTTTAAGAGAAAATAATTAAAAGCATCTTCATCCTTTATATAAGTCTCTTTTTTCCCTTCTTTTATACGATAGAGGGGAGGTTGAGCCACATATAAATAACCATTTTCTATCAAATCCGGCATCTGCCTGAAAAAAAAGGTCAATAGCAAAGTCCTAATATGAGCGCCATCTACATCAGCATCTGTCATAATTATAACTTTATGGTACCTCAAGGATTTTATATCATAGTCTTTATCCCCAATACCAGTTCCCAAGGCGACAATAAGCGTCCGGATCTCTTCACTAGCTAACATCTTATCAAATCTTGCTTTTTCTACATTAAGAATTTTACCCCTTAGAGGTAAAATGGCTTGATCTCTTCTATTTCGTCCCTGTTTAGCAGATCCACCGGCCGAGTCTCCTTCCACTATAAATATCTCGCTTTTACCTGGATCTTTTTCCTGGCAGTCAGCAAGCTTTCCGGGAAGAGAGTGATCCAACAAAACTCCTTTTCGACGAGCCAGCTCCTTAGCTCTTCTGGCAGCTTCTCTGGCACGGGCCGCATCTATCACTTTTGATAGAATTGACTTAATTATAACAGGATTTTCTTCAAAAAAGGTACTTAGACCATCATAGACTATTGTCTCAACCAGACCTTTTATTTCGCTATTGCCTAGTTTTGTTTTTGTTTGGCCTTCAAACTGCGGATCAGGAAGTTTAACACTGATAATCGAAGTCAGACCTTCCCGAACATCATCACCGGATAATTTTTGTTTAAACTGTTTGGCCAAAGGTGAATTCTGGAGGTAAAGATTAATACTTCTGGTTAACGCGGATTTGAAACCGCTGAGATGCGTACCTCCTTCCCTGGTATTAATATTATTGGCAAAGGTAAAAACATTTTCTTTATAGGAATTATTATATTGAAAGGAAATCTCTGTGAAGACATCATTTTTATTATCAGAAATATAAATAGGCTTTTTGTGAAGAACATCCTTATTCTGATTTAAATACTCAACAAATGATATTATTCCTCCTTCATAAAGAAAATCTTTTTTCTTACCTGTACGCTCATCGAATATTTTAATCCGTACCCCTTTTGTTAAAAAGGAAAGTTCCCGCATCCTTTTAGTTAAAGTATCAAAATCAAAAGTATNGGTCTCAAATATCTGTTTATCTGGTAAAAAATGGANTCTGGTTCCTCTTCTTTTGGTTTCACCCTTGACCTCTAATTCTGTTTTGGTCTCTCCCCGCTCATATCTTTGAAAATANATTNTATCATTTCTATATACCTCTACTTCCATATATTCAGACAGGGCATTTACTACCGATACTCCAACACCATGCAATCCACCAGATACTTTATAGGCTTTATTATCAAATTTCCCTCCCGCATGGAGTTTAGTCATAACCACTTCCAGTGCAGGTATCTTTTCTGTTTTATGTATATCCACAGGAATACCGCGTCCATTATCCCTGATAATAACACTGTCATCACTTAAAAGTTGGATATCAATACTTGAGCAAAAACCAGCCAGTGCTTCATCAATACTGTTGTCTACAACTTCATAAACAAGATGGTGAAGTCCCTCAAAAGAGGTATTACCGATATACATCGAAGGTCTTTTTTGTACAGCCTTAAGGCCCTCCAGAACCTTTATATCAGAAGCTGCATATGTTTTGTTTTCATCTTCCATCATTATATATAACTCATAGGCATTATTAATCCAAAAAAACCATCATCAGCCTCACCTGTTAAAATACAAGGTTTTTGTTTATCAATAAACTCTAATTTAATATCCTCACTTTCCATCTTTTGCAGGATATCAATAAAAAACCGGGGGTTAAAAACTATTTCGAGATTATCCCCCCTATAATCTGTATGTAATATCTCCTGTGCTTCTCCAAGCTCTGGATTAGTAGAGACCAATTGTATTTGATTATCTGCCAAAGTTATTTTAACAGCACTATAATTATCACTGCTAAGTATTAGCATTTTTTTCATAGCATCCAGTAATTCAATTTTTTTAATCACAATCGATAGCTTGTCTTCCTTGGGTAATATAGAACTATAATCGGGAAATTTAGTCTCCAGCAGGCGGATGAGCAAGAATAATTTATTTTTTTTAACAATACAGTTATTTTTCTTAAAGCCGAACCTGATACGACCTCCTTCAGAGGCTATTTTATATAATTCAAGCATACCTTTTCTAGGAATGACAACCCCTCTACCCAATTCTAATAAGTCAATAGTAGGATTTTCCTTGTCAACCATAGAGAGTCTATTACCATCTGTTGCTACAAATCTAAGATGAGCGGAACCATTATTATCCATTATTTTTTCAATAAATATTCCACCAGATTTATTTCCATCTTCTTCTTTGGATATTGAATAAATGGTTTTATCAATCATTTCACTTAAGGTATCTCCATCAATTTCGGCCATGCTAACATTTTCAGGTTCAATAATTAAAGGGAACTCATCAGGTGACAGGCAGGCAAGATGAAAATGAGCTGTTCCATTTGTAATTAAAACCCGGCTATTCTCTCTTTCTTTAATATGTATTTCCGGTTTCTTGCTTTCCTTTAATATTTCCAAAAGCTTTTTGCCTGATATAGTGATGCTGCCTTCTTGAAGGATATCGGTAGTGACTTCTATTTTGATACCTATTTCCAGATCTGTAGCGNCTATTATGAGGCTATTATCAATGGCCTTAAGCAGTATTGTCGATAAAATAGGCATATTACTTTTTTTTTCAGTAACACTTTGTAGTTTTGCAATTATTTTCAAAAAAACGCTTCTGTTGACTTTAACTTCCATCTATTCCTCCAAATAAAAATAATAGTCTCTTTATATACTAAATCAAATATTATACCAGACTTTTTATATAAGATGTTATCTTAAAGTTGATAACTGAGTAAAAAGTCGACCCAAGAGTATAAACGAACAGGGGAGAACCTTAAGTCGTCAAATAACGCAGGTTTCCAGTTGGAGACTTCGTTCTTTTGTAATTTTATCTAGCAATATTGATAGGTTAAATACCTCCAAAAATGATATAATTCAGGGTGATAAGGGGATCATCCTGCTTTTTTTGAACTGGCCAATGGTACTAAGTGGTCATGAGGCAATAGGCAGATATTTTATATATTGAACATGCCTCAAGGATACCCTTTTTAATTTCTGGGATTTTTCTGATTTTAAACCTGATGCCGTCTTTAGGGTACTCGCTTGTTGAGTTTATGCTTCCGTTCAAATTTTCGTCCCGATCGAACAGGTTCGGTAACAGCCCTAAAAAGGGCTTGAATTTCCTGAATTAATTGTACTGCAATTTCACGTGGTCTTTCAAAAAGCAAAAATAACGTA
>JGI24724J26744_10003008_pt1 | contig 11030 bp, 14 predicted proteins | sample Cruoilmetagenom7_FD_26744 | JGI IMG/M metagenome (IMG submission 26744)
GACCTTCTTTCATACTTCGATCGTAGTCGAACCATTTCCACGTGGCAATAGGTTAGAAACTGAAGAACAATCTTGAAAGGAAATGACCATGCTGACCTGTGTTATCCGCTACCAAATTGACCCGACGAAGAAAGCCCAGTTTGCCGAGTACGCCCGCAACTGGGGGCAGGCGATTCCCCGATGCGGTGCTGACTTAATTGGCTACTATGCCCCACAAGAAGGCTCCAGCACGTTGGCCTATGGCATATACAATGTGGAGAGCCTTGCGGATTATGAAGCCTATCGCGCCAGACTGGCCGATGATCCGATTGGGCGCGAAAATTACGAGTTCGCTCAGAAAGAAAAGTTCCTGCTGCGCGAAGACCGAACCTTCCTGAAACTAGTGTCCGCACCACATGGCTCAGAGGCGTCACGATGATAGCCGTTATTTTTGAAGTTGAACCGGCGGAAGGTTGCAAAGATGAATATCTCGACATCGCTGCCGAAATACGGCCCATGCTGGACAAAGTGGACGGTTTCATTTCGGTCGAGCGGTTCCAAAGCCTGACGGACCCGCGCAAAGTCCTGTCGCTGTCTTTCTTCGAAAACGAAGCGGCTGTAGCGCAATGGCGGACCCTGAACGCGCATCGCGGCGCACAGGCCAAAGGCAGGGGCGGTGTTTTTGCTGACTACCGCCTTCGGATCGCGAGCGTGGTTCGTGATTACGGCATGTTCGACCGCGGAGACGCTCCATCCGATAGTAGAGAGGCGCATTTGCAATGATCTCCCCCAACTTACGAACAGAGCTGCCGTTGCTAGCCCTGCTCGCGCTCCTTTGGGGATCGTCCTATTTGTTCATCAAGATCGCCGTCGCGGAAATCCCCCCGATTACGCTCATCGCGCTGCGGGTTCTGGGGGCAGCGATCTTCCTGATGATTGTCATGGAGTTGCGTTCTGAGAGGTTTCCACGTGACGTTAAAACATGGCGGATGCTTTTGATTCAGGCGTTCTTCAACAGTATCGGTGCATGGACTGTTCTGGCGTGGGGTCAGCAATACGTCGATTCAGGGCTGGCGAGCGTTCTCAACTCCACGTCACCGATCTTTGTGTTTCTCATCACGGCATTGGTGACACGCCATGAGGTACTTGGCCGACGAAAGCTTTTGGGGGCAGGGCTCGGCGTGCTTGGTGTCGTTCTTATTGTCGGTGTGGATGCACTGCACGGTCTCGGTGATCAGGTTGCAGGGCAGGTCGCGTGTCTTGTTGGCGCGGTGCTTTATGCCGGTTCCGCCATTTATGGAAAACGCTTTGGCCATATCAGCGCGGTCACAGCGGCCGCCGGAACGATGATCTGGGCATCTGCCGTTCTCGTCCCTCTGGCTCTCATTCTGGATCAACCATGGACGCTGGCCCCCAGCATGACAGCCATTTCCGCAACTGCGGTGCTGTCGATTGCCAGCACGGGTGTTGCCTTGTTAATCTATTTTCGACTGGTCAGGACTCTGGGGTCGATGGGCGTCGCGAGCCAAAGCTATCTGCGGGCTGGTATCGGCGTGATCCTTGGACTGGTTTTCTTGGGCGAGACCTTCACCCTGCCGGTAGGGGTCGGGCTTGGCGCGGCGATCGCGGGCGTCACATTGATCAACTGGCCTGCGCGACAAAAGGCGAATTAAAACCCGCTGCGGTATTTGATTCGAAAACCGCTGATTCTGCTCTGGCTGGGATCGGTTCTGATTTAAGGACGAATCCTTGATACGCCTGTAAGTCAGGCGAAAACGCAAATGAGCCACCACAAGATTAATCTTGCCTTACCATCAAACACGTGGCCCAATTTTAAGACAGCCAAAACATGGTAAGCCGCATTTTGATATCATGCCCGATTGCAACACGCGCAATCAGATTGGCTAAGGCGTCCTCGTCATCAACGGTCCACGTTGATCCTGACCAACAATTCGTTTCTTTCACCGGCGTAAAAGAGATTACCATGGCCTAAAACCCAAGTTCATGTTTGGCCGCAGCCATGTTGGGAGAATAGTCCATTGTGAGCTGGGAAAATTCTGCTGCGATTTCCGGCTTCAGGATACGCCGTTCTTCCAAGTACTCGTTGGTGTTTGACGAGAGAAAAACAATTGGCGTTGTCAGACCTGCGGCGCGCAGTTCCCTGGCCGCCTCAAGATAGGTCTCATAGACTAGGCAATCCTTGGAAGACTCCTTGCCACGTTTGGCTGGTGCAATGCCGGCATTCATCCTTGCAAACGCCTTGCCAGGTGCTGCCGTGCTCGGAATTACGAGAGCGAGTTGGCTTAACCACCTTCCCACTTCGACGCGTGCCCTAGCGACATGGTCATCTAGGTGATCGAAACTTATGGTGCTTGGTGCCCCATAGATCGCGGCAATTTTGTTGACTTGCTCAATCTGAAGGCGGAGTTTGGTAATCTTGCGCGTCGCCTCTTCCTGAACGGGCAGATCATGGTCGGTGAATTCGGTGCTTACCTGTTTTGCCATTAGGCATATCAATCGTCCAGCCTCGGCATGTGTAAACGGCGGAGCAATACTAGGCCACATTAGCGGCGGCATAATGTGGTCGCGGGCGGCGTAAAAACCGGCCACTTTAGCCCTTTCATTTATGGGAGGGTTTGGGGATTTATACTGTGGACTTGTATTTGAAGGTACGCCGCGCCCATTTTCATGATGGGTTAAGCGGCAGAGCGATTGCGCGAGACTTCGGGATCAGCCGGGATAGTGTTGCGAAGATGTTGACATATTCGGAACCTCCCGGGTATCAGCGAACTGCACCGATCAAGCGGCCCAAGTTGGATGCGTTTACGGATCAGATTGATATTTGGCTGGCTGAAGACAAGGGTCGCCCGCGCAAACAGCGCCATACGGCCAAACGGGTATTTGAACGTCTGCGGGCCGAGTGTGGGTTTACCGGTGGATATACGATCGTCAAAGATTACGTCCGCAGCAAGAAGCGTGGCGGCAAAGAGATGTTCGTGCCGCTCAGTCATCCGGCGGGGCATGCGCAGGCAGATTTTGGCGAAGCGCTGGTTGTGATCGGCGGTGTGGAGCAGAAAGCATATTTCTTTGCCTTTGATCTGCCGCACAGTGATGCCTGCTATATCAGGGCCTATCCTGCCGCCAACACCGAGGCATGGTTGGACGGGCATGTTCATGCCTTTACGTTCTTTGGTGCGGTTCCGCAGTCGGTTCTCTACGATAATGACCGATGCCTTGTCGCCAAAATCATGCCCCCCTCTCGGGCATGCAAGGGCATGCCCTGCCGGTCGAGGGACGGGGTTCGCAAACGCACGCAGCGGTTCAGTGCGATGCTGTCCCATTATGTGATCAATGACCGGTATGGCCGCCCCGGCAAAGGGAACGATAAAGGCAAGGTAGAGGGGTTGGTTGGCTATGCCCCCTCTCGATGATTGCAAGCAATCACCTGCCGGGCAGTGGGCGCAACTTCATGGTGCCCATGCCGCGCTTTGCCAGTTGGGACGCGTTTAACGATTATCTGGAGGAACAGTGCATAAAGCGGCAGAGTGATATCCTGCGGGGCCACAAAGTCAGCATAGGTGCACGTCTGGACGCTGATTTAGGCGCAATGCAAGCATTGCCAGCGGCCCCGTTTGAAGCATGTGGCCTACAAAGTGGACAAGTTACATCCACTTCAATGGTGCGGTATCGCGGCAATGATTATTCGGTGCCAGTAGCTTACGGGCACCGTGAAGTTTGGATTAAAGGCTTCGTTGGCCGTGTCACTATTGGCTGCGCGGCGGAAGTCATCGCCGATCACCCACGCTCTTACGAGACGGATGACATGGTGTTTAACCCGCCGCATTACCTGCCGCTGATCGAGCGCAAAATCATGGCGTTTGATCAGGCTGCACCCCTACAGGGTTGGGATTTACCGAAAGCCTTCGGAATGCTGCAACGGCTTCTGGAGGCAAGGCAGGGCAAAACTGGCAAACGGGAATATGTGCAAGTGCTGCGCCTGCTGGAACGCTTCGGGATGGATGAACTGCACGGTGCTATAAAGGATGCCCTGCACAAAAGGGCGATCAGCTTTGATGCCATCAAGCATCTGGCGCTGTGCCGAGTGGAGCGTCGGCCACCACGGCTGGATCTGGACGTTTACCCGTTTCTACCCCGCACCAATGTCGCCACGACATCGGCTTCTGCTTACATGAGTCTTCTGACCGGAGGCGCATCATGAACAAAGCCCCCGAACTGTTGCTGGCCCATCACCTCAAAACCCTGCGCCTGCCGACTTTCCTGCGCGAATATGACAAGCAAGCGCGGATCTGTGCCACTGAGGGGGTGGACCACGTGCGCTATCCATTGCCCGGCAGTTGATTGCAAAGCAATCAATGAGAGGGGGCCCGGCTGACAGAGCTGGAATTGATCGACCGCGAACGCAGAATGGTGGAACGCCGAATTAAGTCAGCCAAATTCCCGGCCGTCAAAAGTCTGGACAGCTTTGACTTCAAAGCCATCCCGTCCCTAAACAAGATGATGGTGCTGGAACTGGCCCGCTGCGACTGGATAGAGCGGCGGGAGAATGTCATTGCCCTTGGCCCCAGCGGCACCGGCAAAACCCACATTGCGCTCGGGCTTGGCCTTGCAGCCTCCTTCTCGGTGATTGCAGGCGATCACCTGCCAGGCAATGGTCAAAAGGGCCTGCCAGTGGCCTTTGTAACCGCCGCTGCACTGGTCAACGAACTCATGGAAGCCCGCGATGAGAAACGCCTGCTGCGTCGCCAAAGGCAACTTGCCAAGGTCAAACTGCTGGTCATCCCCTCTCGTGGTTTGCAAGCAAACCCCTGCCGGGCAGTGGACGAACTGGGATTCGTGCCGCTGAGTAAAACTGGTGCCGAACTTTTATTCGAACTGATCTCGCAACGCTACGAGCAAGGCTCCACCTTAATCACCAGCAACCTGCCATTCGAGGAATGGACCGAAACCTTCGGCACAGAACGCCTGACCGGCGCACTACTGGACCGACTGACCCACCACGTCAACATTCTGGAAATGAACGGCGAGAGCTATCGCCTGAACCAGAGCCGCGCCAAGCGCCAAATCCAGTGAATTGGCCTGAACCCATCACGCAAACTACAAGCCACAATACTTGAAATCCTTTTCCGGTGAACCTGACCTACAGGCGGGCAAGCCCGCCCTCCGGTCAGGCCCACCGGAAAAGGCGCGCCTGTCAATCAGACATAAAACAAACAGTCACCAACTGGCCTGCTTTTACGCCGCCGAATGGCCGGTTTTTACTCCGCCATTGACAGGTTAGTTGCATACTTGTTTCGCCTCATTGTGCAGGTTTTCGGTGAAATACCTTATCTTAGAATGTGAATCTTATGCCACTTTTTCCTGGCTGCGAGCATTCAATATTGAGAATGCTCCTTGTCTGTTGAATGTCCATTTATTAGAAGCTGTAACACAGCACGGATCATCGTCGCAAACGGCGGCTCGGGGCCGTCATTTCCGGAGTCCATCATTAAGATGGAAATCAGACCAGAAATGTACTAAAAATCAAACTGGATCATTCGGGTAGGGCTGATTGAAGTCTGACCCTTTCCGCCCTAACAAAGGGAAATAACTACGCCTGATCAAATAGTAATTGAGGAAAAACAGTATGAGAACATGGCAAGAGCAGATTCCGGGGTGTTTTGCCGGAATGACAGCCCCTTTCGCATTGCATCCCAATGACGCAGAGCGGGCCGTTGAGATGCTAAAAACGATGCAAGAGCGAAGTGTCATATGGGCAGAGGCGGAATCTGCCATTCGGGACTTTCTGACAGGACAGAACATTACGCCCGGCGAGATGTCAAAGCAGATGCAGCGTGTGGAAGATAAGCTTCGCCCTTGGCTTGATTGACTGTTCTTGCCGATGACAAGACTTGTGCGTGCAACACTTAACCACCCTGATACTCAACTGCGGATCGAGCTGATCGGTGACCTAGCAGAGCAGTATCTGGCAGCGATGGAGCGATATCGCTCCCGCGATTGCGGTCATACAGAAACCGAGTTGCGTGAAAAAACCGTTTCCGGAGGCGGCATCCAGTGCAAACCCCAATGTTTAATTTGCGGTGTAGCAATTGGTAATTCTCGGAAGAAGCAGGATAGTCTACCCGCGTGGGACCAAGCGATTCAACCAGCTTATGCTCAGGCTAGATCGGATGAGGACACCGCAATCCGCCGGAAGTTCGTTCATCTCTATGAGGTCGAAACTAAACGCTTGGAAGAGAAATCAAAGGATTGGCAGGCTGAATATTCTGCTTATCGGCGGACGCCTGTCTGGCAAGAAAAAAGAGCTCGTGTTCTGCGCCGTGCGAACGGGATTTGCGAAGGTTGCCTCGATAGTAGTGCTGTGGTCGTGCACCATACTACCTATGCGCATATGGGTGATGAGCTGCTCTATCAACTCGTGGCGCTATGTCGCTCCTGTCACCAAAAGGCACATCCCGAGCATCATGAGTCTTTCTACGACATCGACTATGTGCCATGTGACCAATGCCGATGGGGCGATGGCAGTATCACCTGCGGAAAGTTTGCTATCCCAGCTTATGAAGCTTTGGAGGCCGGAGGGTCGTGCGGGCCGGATGCCGGTGCGTTCGAGGGACTTAAATGAGCCAACCTCATGACGTTAAGTGTAAAATGTCTCATAGTTTGAGGTTCTCCACGTCTTCGTCCTGTTGATTTCGGTGGATATTTTTGAAACATTGCACTTGAATGGGTTTCTCTCCAGGTAGATCGAGATTGAGTGATTTGGGGGTATGTGCAGGCATAAAAAAACGGCCAACGGCCGGCTACATACTGTACTAAGAGAGTTTTATAGCATCTCGAAAACGTCACTACGTTTATAAATATTACCGGCCCCATAGATATTTTTTATGAGGTAAAATCTTTGATGACCTGAGTTGCATTGCCAGAAGGCAGAGTAAAACAACTATATGCACAAACCGCCGCCATGTCCGCTCCCAGCCCCAAAGCAATCATTCCTAGGTTTGCTCCAATCAATTACATGCAGAATATCTAACTCAGTCCAAAACCCTCGACTACGGGAAGTGAAGCCTCTGGCAGCGTCCATGTGAATATTTTGCCTGCTTGCGGGGTGGTCAACGAGAGCGAGGTTTTGCAAAGGTCACTACACACGCGAGAGCTTGGCTTTGGTGACTGATACTTCGCTATCGGGCTTACGCGTATCGCGGGAGCTAGACCGGATCATTGCCGAACGTGGCATGCCCACCACCTTTGTTTCGGATAACGGAACCGAGTTTACCAGTATGGCGATCCTGCAATGAGTGCAGAATAACGGAATCGATTGGCATTACATCGCCCTAGGCAAGCCCCAACAGAATGGAATTATCGATAGCTTTAACGGCAAGCTGCGAGATGAATGCCTCAATGAAATCCTGTTTGTCGCGCTGGTTGATGCCAAAGAAACGCTCAAAGAACGGAGAGATGATTGCAACCAACAAAGACCACATTCATCACTGGGAAATCTGACACCTCAGGAATTTTCCAAGAAGAAAACATTGGACAAACTGGCAGTTGAACGCCATCAATTTAACACCAAGGACTCTTCACACACTGGAGGATACTTGGGGCGCAGGTCAACAGCTATGCGCAAAAATATCACAAACCAGCTTTACGGATGGATACAGTTGCATTTCACAGCTCCACCCTGAGCCTAAACATGCCAACGGACTGAGAAAATATGAAAAGGAACACCAGAATTGAACCCTCAATTATCCTCGACCCGGAGCAATTGGTGCGAATTCAGGCCACCCACAGAGGCTTCCTATACCAACATCTATTTTCAGTTGGCTGCATATTGAAACTTCAAGGATTGGAAACAGGTGAGGTCAGGGTCGAACGCGATGAAGATGTAGAGGTCGAGCTTGAAAGCGATGTTCACTTCATTCAGGTAAAACACCTTACTGACAATCTCGTCCTTAGCGACATCAAAGGCGCATTGGAAAGGTTTGAGAAGATTCGTGGCTCGACACAAATCCAAAAGGCAAAGCACTTTCATATCGTTTCAAGTTCAGAGGTGGGGCCGCGCTTGGCGGAAAAAATTGATGGTGCTGATTGGCCATCCGACGTCATTGTTCACACTCCAATTCGCGACAATCGAAGTGAACTGTTTCCTAAGACACTCCCAGACATTGGTGAGATGCTTGCGGAATGCACAAAATCGGCCGAAGGGTTGCCGTTTCGTTCGTTAGATCCAGAAACCTTGGTCTGGAAACTCGCGGCCAGAGTCCAATATGCGGCGACAGGCGGCGATAAAGAGCGCCCCACACATGCGTTCAAGAGACATGAATTGCATGTGCTATTCGAGTTGCTTGTAAAGCAGCTGCAGGATTTTGCGGCAGTTCCAACAGACTATCGCCCTCAAGAAGATGAACCGGATATTACGTCAGATGTATCCATCAGGCTCATTTCTGGGTTCTCCGGGGCAGGAAAAACCCTGTGGGCTGCTCAGCAAGCCCGCCACAGTTCGGCATCTATGGCGTATTTTGACATGAAAGGCTTATCTGGTGGCGCTGTTGCAAGTTCGATCGCACGAGAGCTGGCGGCAAGATTCATCGCGGGCTCTTCTGACGGATCAGCGCTCTTGCCCGCATCTACGGGTCTCGAAATGCTCCGCCAGGTTTGTGATCGCGTAGACCTGCCAGAGCGCCCAATTCTCGTTCTCGATAATGTCCAAAGGATCGACACGGATATCTTGAGCGATGTCCTAGACGTATGTGCCCCACTTTGTGTTGTCTGTCTTGCGCAACCCTGGGCCGGCCAAGCGCAACTGGCTGCAAAACACGGCTTTGATGTCGAAACGTTAAAAGGTTGGAGCATTGATACCGTTGCAGCAGAATTCTCAGAAAGTGGTGTAGCGATTTCTCCATTGACAGCCCGACAATGGCGCGAAATGACATCCGGCCTACCACTATTCGTTAAGAGCGCTGTGAAGTTGTGCCTTGAGGAGTTCGAAAGCAATGCTGAAAAAGCGCTGGCCGCGGTAGTAGAGAAAGCGCATACTAGCGAACTTGCCCAAGAAGTTTTGTTGGAGCATCAAGTTGAAGCCTTATCCGCGACAGAGAAATCGGTCGTGGGTGCTCTGAGCCTCACGACAATTGAGCTGACTTTAGACGAGGTCACGTCTCTCCTGTTGGGCAGGGGGTTCAACAAGACAAACTGTCGGCGCGCACTACGGTCTCTGACAAGATACGGTTTGGCGCAAGCAACAGCGGGCGGCGGCTGGCGCCTACATGATGCAATCGCAATTCTGGGCCAAGAGATAGTCGAAGATCTCGGAGAAGATGGAGCCCTGAAACTTCGAGAGAACCTGCGAGATCTACTTTTTGAAAGCGTTCTAAAACACAAAGATTTGACGCGTTTTGGGGCTTGGATGCGATTGCTTGGCCCCACAGGTTGCGCAGATATCTTGGCCGATGTTGCCAGCGACGAAATGTTTCATGAAATTGGCCATCCCAGCGATCTGAAGGAGGTCCTTCGATCCGCTGCTGACGATCCCGAAGCAAGCCCCCGACAGCGATACTCGGCGTTGGACGCCCTCGTTTTCTGGGAATTGCAGGAGGACAAACACGTTCGCGATCCAGAAACATATCTCAAACGACTGGAAGAACTGGTTGCAACCGATCAGTGTTTCAGTGTCCGTGAAAAAGCCGGCGCTGCAATGAAGCGTATGATGTTCGCCGGAATACAAAATGACATTCCTGCTGTTGACGCTGCTTTCGAAAACTTGAAGCCGGACCTCGAAGGCGACCGAGAACTTGATCTAATCGTTCGTTACAATCGTGGCACTGCCCTTTTTCACGCGGGTGACTTTCGTCGAGCAAAGGAGATAGCGGCCGAAGTTGCCAAAGCTCATTGCGAAGCACTGAATTTGAACCCCGATTCCATGATCGGCAAAAACCTTCATCTGATCCGATCTATGCTCCCACCCGACCTTTCTGAAATTCACGATAACATCAAACACTTGGCTGATGCATTTGAACTTGTCGCGATGTGTAATCGCAAGATGGCCAAGAAGCCATTCTTTGAGAATTTCCATGCTGTAAAGCTATATCAGCAAATCAGAGCGTTTCGATCCCAAATGCGTGCGGGTCAAGACATTGCAGACGATCTTCTGGCAATTGGTGACAAACTAGGTGCGCTGGAAGTCATGGAGGCCTTTGTGCTGCCCGCCCTTCATGAGTTTCAATTAGATTCCAATGCATTGGACGCACGTGGTCAATACGCGGTTATTCTTGCCTACAATGGCGAGGCCGCAAGGGCCCGATCTGAGATGAATGCGATTGCAGCATTTGCAGCCGACCTTCCTGAGGAATATCGCGTTGGTTTGAGAAACCAACGCGATTTGATTGAACAAACATGCGCCCAAAATCAATTTCATGACTTGGCGCGCCATCCCAATGCTACAATTTCAAGTGACCGCAAAGTTGGTCGTAACAAACCCTGTCCTTGTGGATCGGGAATGAAATTCAAACATTGTTGTGGAAAATAAGATCTACATTTTCCACACTAAGCGGCGTTTTCGATATCGCTGATGGAGTGGCGGCATTTGATTTTTGATCGGTAGCGTCAATACCCCGAGCTGAAGGTCTGCTTCATAGCGGTTGCAACGCAGCAATGGGATACCGCTCGAATGGCAACTTAGGGTCGGTAGCTGCCCTCAATCGAGTTGCAGGCATTTCATCCATTTTTTGAACTGAACCGCACTTGAGGCCAGGTAATACCCCGGCTAAATCCAATCTATCTGTCCTGAAATCCAAAATAGTGGCGCGTAGACCTCAAACTAACTGACATTTTACAATTCATTTTTGACCCTTCGGGGCATTGTTAAGAACCGCTGGTTCTCGCGCCCGCAAGGATAATAGGCGGGGCCGTGTGGTCGGCTGCGCCGCCTGCCCGCACCCAATCCCCATCGATTTTCCTTGCAGTTGCTACCTCCGGCACTTCGCCAGTGGGTCAGGTTTTAGAGACGAGCGCGCTAAAGCGCTTCGCTTAAAACCAAG
>JGI24724J26744_10003009_pt1 | contig 11029 bp, 9 predicted proteins | sample Cruoilmetagenom7_FD_26744 | JGI IMG/M metagenome (IMG submission 26744)
GCACGATTTACGGTCCAAACGACAGGCTCTTTGTAGTGTATAACCCGCGGCGGAGGGAATGGCAAGAAAAAAACCTTAAAGCGAAGCTTGAGAAACGCATTTCCACCGTTAACACCTTTTTTAAAGAGCGGCTAAACGTTAAGAAATGGAGAGACCTGAATGCTGTTGAAAAAAAGATTCGGGATATTATTAAGGCTAAGAAATACCTCAATTTGCTTAATTATTCGGTTTCTGGTACATACGCTAATGTTAAGTACTCGATTAAGACAAACAAAAAAGCCGTAAATGCCCATTTAGATACTCTTGGTAAGAGTTTTCTTCTTTCAAATCACCCTGACATGATGCCTCTCGAAATAATTTGGCTATATCGGCAGCAATACACGGTGGAGCGGGCGTTTAAGTACATAAAAACACCATCCATGCTCTCTGTCAAGCCTATGTTCCATCGAACGGACGATAGTATAAGAGGTCATTTATTCACTTGCGTTCTTGGCCTATTACTCTTGACTCTTCTAGCTCGAAAGGTTCAGAGCGAATTTAAGAAAATGAGCCTTCCGAAAATTGTAGAAACGCTCTCAGAACTCGAATTAGCCGTAATAAAGTACGAGGGATCCAAACGAACTATTAAAAAAATTGTCGATGTATCAAAAGAAGCAGAAGAATTGTCCAAGTTTTTGGAACTCGAAGCTTACATCTAAACTAAATTTTTGTACCCCCTAACTTTTTTGTCACTCCTTTAAAGGATGCCATCTTTTATAGCTACAGAGAGAAAAAGTTATGAAGAAGTAATAACTTATAAACTCAAGAATTTAGATTAATTTTTTAATTGCATTTTTGATATGTTGGATATATATATCTTGAAAAGCAGAATTTTCTCCGTTTGTTGAAGCAATATGGCCCGGACGTGATTCATCATTAGATAATATTAAAAAAATTATCTCTCGAGGACCCCCTTTAATTAAATGATAAAATAGTGCTTTTTATTTTTATATTCAAGAATCACTCAAAAATTACACTAAAAAAGAAGAAAAATTAAAAAAAAAAATAGAATTTATTTAATTAGAAGTTCTTTTGGATCAATATCTGTTTTACTGTAATTTAAATCAATTAGTTGCGGAGTGTAAGACTTTTTTACGGCTTTATGAATCCACTTTATTCCAATATTTCTAAATAGGTCAATGGCGACTATAATATGAACTGTTAACATCATTGCCAAGAATGGATATAGTGTGAGGGATGCCTCCAGTCCTAAAGGTGTTGCAAGAAGTAAATAGAAATTAATAATCACAGAAAATCCCGCATACCCTTTAACAAGACCAAACAATAAATCACCGACTCGTTCTGTATCTACGAATTCTGATTGACCACTTATTTTTTTCATCGAAACTAAACCCGAGTCTTGAATCACAGCACACATTGCAAATAGAAGAGCCATTATAAATGCAGGTAACCAATACCATAGAGCCATAGGGAAGTGATACATTCGACTGTCTTCATCAAACATAGTAGATTTGCCTGTATCTGATAATAATAAACTCATTATCGTTTCGCTTGATACTAGCGCAATCCAGATATTTATGCTTAGAAAAACACCGAAAATAATTTGTATCAAATACCTTCTTCTCACATAGCCTTTAGGCCGTTCAAGTCTAGCATATCCAACAAATTCGATTCGTTTAGAGAACTTGGTAAATCGGCAATAGAATCTTACAAAGATGGATGCTAAAAAGTAGCCTACAAATATAGCTGCATAAGGTACCAATAGAGCAATAATCATGAAAATTAGCTGCACATGTGCGGAATTTTCAATAAAAGGTACATTATAAAGAATATGTTCATTCAGCCATGGATCTGACAAATTAGCTATATTGAATCCCAATAATGAAACTAAAGTAATGATAAAAACGATGATATAAGTTCTGAGAACTTTTTTATCACTCATAATAAAATATTATTATACTTCTCTATATAAAAAAGTAACTTAAAAAAAAAGGATTATGTTCCTTCTTCGTAGCCGTGGATGTAATTATATTGCTCCTCGGTTAACTTGTCGATCTCGACGCCCATTGCTTGAAGTTTTAGGAAGCCCACTCTATCGTCAATATCCACTGGAACATCGATCATTCCTGGTTTTAGTGATTCTTTGTTTTTGACGATGNATTCAGACATGAGCGATTGTAGACCAAAGGACATGTCCATTACTTCCGCAGGATGCCCTTCAGAAAGTACCAAATTGGCCAATCTTCCTTTAGCAAGTAGATATATCCTTTTGCCATCAGGAAATATTAATTCTTCAACATCTTGCCTTAGCGGTTTGATTTCCTTGGCATATTCGTAAAGTTCCTTGGTTGGGACCTCAATGTCAAAATGGCCTAAATTACCGAGAATAACACCATCCTTCAGTTTATTGAACATTTCTTTTGATGGCGGAATTACATGCTTACAACCCGTTGCTGTAAGGATTATATCGGCGATGGGGAGGGATTTTTCAATAGGCATAACATTATATCCCGCGAATTTGGCTTGTAAAGCTTTTATAGCATCAACTTCGGTAACAATTACATTAGCACCTAAACCTCTAGCTCTTAATGCCATTCCTGAGCTGCAATGCCCGAACCCTGCAATTACAACGTTTTTTCCTGCGAAGAGAACATGCATGCCATAAATCGCGGCTACAATTCCTTGTCCCGTCCCTAATTCATTATCAAACTGATTTTTACATCGCGCATCATTTACAGGGAAGAGTGGGACTTTTAGTATTCCTTGTTTATCCATCGCTTTAAATCTCTTAACCCCCGTTGTAGTTTCTTCTTGACATGCGATTATCGTGCCATCTTCAATCAACTCTGGAAACTCCTTATGAGCAGTAACAATCATATCAGCACCATCATCAATTAAAATATTCGGTTTAGCCTTGAGACACTCTCGAATACACCAATAGAACTCTTCGTCTGTATTTCCATGCCACGCAAAAACATTTATTCCTTCTTGAACCAAGGCTGCAGCAACATCATCTTGAGTAGATAACGGATTACTTCCACATAAATAGACTTCAGCACCCCCTGCTTTCAAAGTACGGGCGAGATTTCCAGTTTCTTTAGTAATATGTAAACATCCTGCAATTGTTATACCTTTCAAGGGCTTTTCTTTGGAAAATCTCTCACGAATGATTTCAGCTGTAACTGGCATTTTAGATTCAGCTACATACAGAGCTTCTTTGCCTTTTTCAGCAAGTTTTTCATCAGCTACTTTATAATTAACCATATTCAATTTCACTATTCACAAAAATGATAAATTTTAACAATATGTTATTCTAATAATTTTATGATATTATTTAAATATGATTATCAAAATGTGTAAACTAAATTATGCAGTTTTTATACAAACAATTATATTTTTAAATATCAATTACTTAAAAATTGTTATGGTGAGCAGCAAAAATCATATAAAATCGTTTGAGATATTGAAAAAGGTTAATACAAAATCAAAACCTAATATATCAAAAATATCAAAAGAATTGGGGATTACTAGACAAACATTTCAGAATAAATTTGAAATGTTAAGGGATAAAGGAATAATTAAAAATTTCACTATTAACATCAACCCTAATATTCGACCCAATTTAAAATATGTTATTTTGGAAATAAAAACAAACCCTAAAGAGCCACACATCGTCGAAGATTTGTTAAAAATTCCTCAAATGAAAATGCTAGATGGAATTTTTGGAGAGTACTCACTCATCGCTCTATTTGTGTTTAACGATTCTGATGAGTTTAACAAAGTTCTCCTAAAAGTAGACGAAATAATGGGAACATCTTATTTTAAGAAATATCAGATAATTGAAGCGATAAAAGTGTTCAAAACTAACGGAATAGATGTAACGAAAACGGAACTGGGAATAGACTTAAACATTGACCAAACTGATTATAATATTCTGAAAATAATGGAGAACGAACAAAATTTAAAAATGATTTCTACTTACGAAATTTCCAAAATTTTCAAGATTAGATATGATGTAGAGCTGTCACAATCTACTATTTACAATAGAATAAAAAGACTTGAAGAATCAAGCGTTATACTTAATTATTCCATAAATTTTAAGCCAAAAAAGGTAGGATTTAAAGGGAAATTTATAGTAAGAATTAAACCTAAAGACTCTTCGAAATACAGTGATTTGGCATTAAGTTTAGTAAAAAGAGATGAAATTGTTTATCTATTTAGGATGGGCGAACAACACGGATTGTTTGCAATTATCCGAGTAAAAAAGATCGAAGATTTCGAAATCTTTATCAAAAATCTCTACGAATCAGAAGATATGGAGGATACTTATACTAATTTTGTGCTTGATGAGTTGAAACCGTACACAAACTTTAAAATATTTTAATTTTAATTTGATACATTTTAAAAAATAGAAAAAAATTAATTTAAATACCTTTGAATGATATCTTTAATTGAAAAACATGAATTATTTTTTTGAACTTTTAAATAAAGGAATAGGATTTTCCAGAGTAGGAAGAATTATTTGTTCAAAGGAATCTAAAAGGTTTATATCGACACCTAATATCCTTATTCCGATGAAAAAAAGTTTAATGAACCATATAAGTTTTCTTGAGGAATTTGAAGACCACGAGGTATTTTTGATCTTTAAAGAATTTTATTTGAAAATTGGGTTTTTACGAGAAAAATTTAAACATACCGGCTTTATTTATAAGCACAATGGTTCAATGGAAAAATTTAAAAAAATTTTAGCTAATAATATTGATATTTTTTCAGAGGATAACATTATACCTTTAATTTCGTTTAATATTCCTACAACTACCATAAATAAGGAATTTGCTAAAAACGAAATTATCAATTTTATAACTCATGCCAATCAAATCTTAAATCAATATCGGGATTTAGATTTTGGTTTATCTATTAAGATTTTTGAGTATCCCGAATTATTTGATCTATATCTTCCTTTAATTAAGGATAATAGTAACGTTAGGATATTAAATTTAGTCGATCTATTTGATGTATTTAGTAAATATAGAAATATTTTAAATGTAATTTTTCAAATAAAGCAAGAGCTAGACAATAATTTAGTCTTAATGGCTTCTGGGAGAATAATTCCGAAATTTTATCCAATTTTAGTCTATTTAGGAGTAGATTTAATTGATTGTTCCTATCTATTATATTTATCTTCTGAAAATTTCTACGATACAATAGAACATTTGCTTCCCATTTATAAGTTAAAATATTTACCCTGTCCGTGTTCTATTTGCAAAAGGAAATTAAGATATATCTTAGAAAACAAATATTCTTCCGAAAAAATAGAACAATTAACTCTTCATAATATTATATCAGCATATACATACATGAATAAAATAAAGTTGTATTTGCGAATGGAGGATTTTCGAGGTTTTGTTGAAAAATCCTCGTTTGACGACATGAACATAATATCTATGTTAAAAATCTTAGATAAACAGTACTTTAACGCGATGAAACTTGAAACACCGATAACTCAAGCGAACAAAAACATTAATTGTTTTGGTCCATCTTCATATTATAGACCAGATTTCCAAGAATTTCGGGTGAGATTATTGAAGAGTTTTACGCCTGAATCATGGACAAAATTGATTATCATACTTCCTTGTTCAGCAAAAAAACCGTACTCCGAGTCAAAATCTCACAAGAAATTTTACAGCATAATTAGAAAATTTCGTGATTTTCCTGATTTTCAAGAAATAGTTTTAACTTCTCCCTTAGGAGCTATTCCTAGACAACTTGAAAATATATACCCCGTAAATTCATATGACATTTCGGTAACTGGGGATTGGGATAATGAAGAAATAACAATTGCTTCAAATATGCTAATTAAACTATTGGAGAAATATGATAAGGACATACCTATTATATGCTATTTAAAAGAAACTGGATACTTAAAAATTATCGATAACGCTCGATTAAAACTTAAGAATAAATTTTACTTCACTGGAGTTAAAAATAATCTAACTACCATTGAATCCTTACAATCTTTAGAAAACAGTATTAGGGCCCTAAAAGATTCGTTTAAACCCTTAAAACCTTTACCAAAAAATAAAAATTTCTCTAAGAGTTGGACTCGTAAATTTAATAAAATATTGGATTATCAATTTGGAACTGGAGCTGGAGAAAAAATATGTTCTAACGGAATTAGGACTAGAAAAAATGATAGAAGGCACCAAATAGAATTTTATGACTTGGAAAATAATGAGACTCTTGGAAAACTCAATTTTAATACGGGCCAAATCGAATTAAGTCTTTCAGGAGCGAATAGACTATTACCTTTAAGTGAAAATATGAATTTTATCGTTTTTGATGGACAAGTAATTAAGGGTAACACCTTATTTCGTCCTGGGATAGTAAGTTATAGTCCAAATCTCGCTCCAAAAGATTTTACGGTTATTTTCGATAAAGACAAAAAGAATTTAATTGGATTAGGGAACCTAGAAGTTGGTTCAAATTATATTAAGAATTCGAAAACAGGTAAAATTGCAAATGTTTACGAAAAAATTAAATGAAAAAAATTTCCTCGTCGAAAAAATTAAAGCACTTCGATTTAAGGCTTTTAGAAAAAAGTCAAAATTTGAAGGCGAACGATTAGATAAACCAGTAAGTTTTTGGATAAAAGAAGATCGTTTACTCAAAGAAAAAGGAAAGGAATTCACGATTATATTAAGAACAAAGGGATGCAGTTGGGCATTAGGAGAAACTGGAGGGTGTTCCATGTGCGGATATATTCAAGATTCTACCATTGAAGAGATTGACCACATTCATATTAGCAACCAATTTGATTATGCCTTCCAAAAAAAAATCAAGGAAATTTCTACCGATAAAGATGATTTCATCCTCAAGATCTTTAATTCTGGAAGTTTTTTCGATGACGACGAAATATCTGCAGAAGTTCGTGAACATATATATAATAAAATCGCTGAAGTCCCTAAAATAAAAGAAATCGTTGTAGAATCTCGAGTTGAGTATATAACTCATGAAAAGCTTAAAAGAATAAAAAACATTTTAGAAAATAAGTACATCGAAGTAGCAATAGGATTAGAATCGGTAAATGACTATATTAGAAATATATATGTAAATAAAGGCTTAAAATTCGAAGATTTTTTAAAGGCAGTCCAAATTTGTAAGGAAAATAATATAGGTGTGAGAGTGTATTTATTATTTAAACCACCATTCCTAAATGAACAAACAGCAATAGATGATTGTGCTAGTTCTGTTCAAAAATTAGCTGAATTAAAGGTTAATACTATTTCAATCAACCCTCTCAACATTCAAAAAAATTCACTAGTGGAATATTTATGGTTTCAGAACCGATTTCGACCACCTTGGTTTTATTCTTTATTTAAATGTATAATTAAAGCTTGTAAAGACAATACTATATTGGATTCAGTTAGAATAATATCGTCTCCCTCTGGAGCTGGCACGAAAAGAGGAATTCACAATTGTTTAAAAAGAGATTGTAACGAATTTATGATAAAATCTCTCAAAAATTTTGTATTGTCTCAAAATATAGATTATTTAATAAAAAAAGACGATAACTTCTCTTGCGATTGTCTGATAAAATATCAGTTGCAGAAAAATTTCATTTAATAACTACAATTATGATGATAAGTAAAAGAAATTCGTGAACTCACTTTTGAAAGTAATCAAAAACTGACAGAATTTTTGTATTTTTGTCGAAAATCAATATTTTATTTGTCTATCCCACCCATTTCCCGTTAATTAAGATTTTAAAAATAACGTCCATTCATAATGAATTAATTATTTTTGTAAGCCCTTTTTAAGTAAAGGTTTTCCCTTTTTAAATAAAGGGTATATTTAAATATTACTCTTCAATTTTCTATTCTATATTTTAAATAATAGTTAGGGTCGTCGTTTGCAAAAATATATTAAGCTAAACCTATTCTATCTCGGGAATTCTAAGAAACATCACATATTTAGGGCTAAAAGATGGGATAAAAACCTCGAAAACATTTTTCATAAACCTGTTTTTTCGGAAAAATACGATGAAATAGGTTATATTAAAGAAATTTTTGGTCCTATAAATTTACCCTTTATTTCAATAAATATTTTGCCTAACAAAAAATTTAATCCAAATGATAATATCTACGCTAAATTACATTAGTATTTTACATTAGTTTTTAAAAATAAGAAAGATCTAAAAAGGTGTAAATTATTTCAAGTTGGAACCAAAGCAACGCATTAGAAGAAAATAATTTGGAAAGAAGTCATAGTAATTGTAGCGAATGCGGTAAACATATTCTATTTGACGAAAATAGAGGTCTATTAGTTTGCCAAGAATGTGGCTTAGTACACTCAGAAAAGCATATAGATCAGGGTCCTGAATGGCGTGCTTTTGATGCAGATCAAAAAAAGAAAAGAACTAGGACAGGAGCACCTATGACATATATGATCCACGACAAGGGCTTAAGCACTATGATAGACTGGAAGAATAAGGATATCTTTGGTAAAGAGATTTCTGCAAAGAGTAGAGGCCAAATATATCGCTTGAGAAAGTGGCAAAGCAGGATTAGAGTATCAGATGCTACTGAAAGAAATTTGACTTTCGCCTTAAGTGAATTAGATCGCATGGCTTCAAACCTTGATCTGCAGAAAAATCTTCGAGAATCTTCTGCAAAAATTTATAGAGACGCTGTTGGAGCTCATCTTATTCGAGGAAGAAGTATTGAAGGCGTTGCCGCCGCAAGTTTATATGCCGCTTGTAGAAGGTTTAAAGTACCGCGCACATTAAACGAAATAGCAGAAGTTGCTCGTGTTGATAAAAAAGAAATAGGCCGTTCCTTTAGATTTATCTCAAGAGAATTAGAATTAAATTTAAACCCAACTAAAGCATTAGATTTTCTTACTCGATTTATTTCTGAATTAGAACTATCTACAGATTGCCAAAAAACGGCAAAGAAAATTATTAAGATGGCTGAATTAAGGGGGCTAACTTCTGGTCGTGGACCAACGGGATTATGCGCCGCAGCAATTTATACTGCATCAATTCTTACTAAAGAACGAAGAACTCAAAGAAAAATAGCCAAAGTCAGTCAAGTCACAGAGGTGACCGTTCGAAATCGCTTCTCCGAACTTATAGAAAATCTAGAACTTGGAATTAGTACAAAGAAAAAATAAAAAATCATTTTATACAAACTCTCTTTTTTGTAATACCTTCATAATATACTGATTTAAGACTTTTTTTTTCTAATTTTATTCTATCGATTATTTGATATTGATAGGTCAGGTATAAATGAAACAGGAGAATATAAGATTAATAAATCAAGTTGAGGTAAATTATTTCTTACACAGAATTAAGAAAAATTTCCCTAATTTTGTAGCAGGCGTAATAACCGATAAAAACGGATTCGCAATAGGCTCGGATATCTCAAAAAGACTTTGGATTCACGAGAATAAACTAGCTTTATGGGCAATTTCCAAAAATAAGGAGAATAAGGATATCTTAAACGATCCAAACCTAGTGCAATTGAAGTTTGATATTGATAAAGGGAAGCAGTTTAAACTATTTATTTTGTTAGAAAAATCGAAAAATAATAAAAACAGAGTAAAACCCTTAAAAACTATGATTAGGTCGCAAGAGTTATTTTAATTCGTTGCTCAACATAAAATTATTTAGAGTGAATTAAATTTTTATAGATAGAAACTTATTTTTTTACTATAAACTTAATAAAGAATGATTAGGGTTTACTTTAAATAAATTCTTTAAAATACTAAAACGTGTTGGATAATATTTATATTGCTTAAAAAATAAAAGGTAGAACCAATTGAGTTATTCTCAGGACGAACGCATGTTAAAAAAAATATTGAACGATATTATTAATAGTACGCCAGGCTTAAAATACGCTATAATCATAGATGACACGGGAATAACTATTGTGAGCGAGTCTAAATTTATTCTAAAGTCTTCTAAAGATGATATCTCCGTCGAAAAAATTGGAGCAATTGGAGGTGCAGTGTTCACCGCAGGCGAAGAACAAGGCTACATCCTCGGTTATGGAAATATTCATCTACAAATCACTGAATACTTTAAAGGGATGATTTTTTCTATAAAAGCAGGCAAAGGAGTGTTATGTGTTGCTTCAGATAAAAATATTCAAATAGGGCTTGTAAGAGCGATAATGAATAAGTATTCACCAAAGATTGCAATAATTTTGAACCGATATCTTCAAGCAGAGGAAGGGGAAATCAATAAAGAGTTGAAAGAACTCTTTAATTCGGACACGATTAGCCTTTTATGATGAATATTCTTTTCTCTTTTTGAAGTAAGAATAAACTACTTTTAAAATCAGCATATATTGTTGCCTAGTAAACACTAACACAAATTTATCATTTAATGGTTATTCCATAAAATCAAATAAGTTCTCTCGTGCTAGGCGATAATTTCTATGCCTTTTGGGGCATAATCATATCTGCACGCTGGGTGCTGACTCGAATCTCATCGCANGGTATTACCTTAGCTTGATTAAGAGCCCATTTTTGATGCAGTAAATTGTTGATTAATAAACTCAGGATGTCTGCATAAGTTTGCACACGTAATCACGGGTTATCATACGTGTCCTCGAATATGCTAATGTTCCATCATCATTTTTCCCATGTAATAATATAAAACCCGAGTTAAAAAATTTATTCTATTTAATTTTATTTAGTTTACTTTTGGTTAAGAAGATTTAAAACATCTTAGTAAGACCCTAAGAGCTTTTTAATTTTGGGATGATTTAATCCTTCTTCGGTGTTTCCTTCGAATACCGCTTTTCCATCGTTTAATACAAGCATTTTATCCGCCCAATATTCTATAAAAAATAGATTGTGCGTAGTGAACAAGATTGTCATCTTTTCTTCTTTTCTAAGTGTTTCTAATATTTTTAAGTGGTTATAAATCGATCTAAAATCGAGATTTGCGAACGGTTCGTCTAAAATTAACAATTTAGGCTTCATAACCAGCAATCCTGCTAAAGCAGCTCGTTTCTTTTGGCCC
>JGI24724J26744_10003010_pt1 | contig 11028 bp, 8 predicted proteins | sample Cruoilmetagenom7_FD_26744 | JGI IMG/M metagenome (IMG submission 26744)
AGTGTCTGAACGAAAACCTAGAAAAACCTGAAATTATAAGGAATTAGTGCTGCATTTTGAAAATGAAGATTTTGAGCCGTCAGCGTTCATCTGTCAGCCTTTAAAATAAGGATTTCCACCATTTTAAGCTGAATGCTGATCGCTTACCGCTGACGGCTATCCGAATCTTCAAATTACCATGTGTGCCCTACTCCTTTATTATTTCAGCGATAATAGACTTTTCGTTCAAACACTAAATACCACTTTGAACCATCAACAAGACAAAATGTATCACTTTTTTTAAACAAATTGGAAGAAAAAATCAGAATGAACAACAAAAGAAGCAAGCCGCTCATGCAATATCAATTTTTTACGAAATCGGATTTCCGATGCTCTTTCGCTATTACTTTGATTATGGGTCATGGGGCAATTTAGCATATTACGATTAACAGAGAGAGGTTTGACCATTTACTCACGACATTTTTTCCTATCTCAGCGTCAATATCCTGACATTTTATCTATTTTACCTACCTGTATTTAAATCCATCGGCAAGAGTGAAAAAAACAACCTTTGCCCACCCACACCTGTGACGGTTGTCAAATTGATTTGAGCGCAGATACTCTCATCTCTTTTGGATGAGATGTATACCAACTTAAGCAAAGACACCTCGAATTCCCAAGGAGTTAAAGTAGAATGAGCAATGCCGGCAATCCTTCGCGGTTTGCAGCGGTAGCCCATCGATGAAGAGCATAGCCCACCCTGTAAGTTGTCCCGCTTTAAGTTGGTAGCCTCGCCCCTAAGAGATGAATTACAATTTGAATATGGGGCTATGACAAGGCAGAGATGCAGCAGTGAAAAGATAAGAAGGAAACCTATAACACCTATTCTTGTCTTTTGTGGCACACAAGTTGCAAATAAACTAAGATTACTAAGACAGAAGTTTTGAAACTCATTTGAATTATGCCTTTAAGCCATTGTCAGGGGGTGCTATTCGTTTACTTCTTATGAACTACTTTGTCATAAGGTATTCGTTCTTCGTGTAATATATGGAAACCTGTAGAAGATGATGATTATGAAAGTAGTAATTTTGTGTGGGGGTCTTGGAACGAGAATACGCGAAGAGACGGAGTTTCGTCCTAAGCCCATGGTAAATATAGGTTCCCGACCGATCCTATGGCATATCATGAAGACTTATGCTCATTACGGCTACAGCGATTACATATTTGCGCTGGGTTATAAAGGTGAAATGATTAGGAACTACTTCTGCCATTATGAACTGATGAATAATGACATTACTATTGAACTTGGAAAACCGGAAGAGATATATGTCCACCAATGCCATCAAGAGGATGGCTGGCGGATCACCCTGGCTAATACTGGTGAATATGCACTCAAAGGGGCACGGTTGAAAAGGGTAGAGAAATATATTACGGAAGAGACCTTCATGATGACATACGGGGATGGTCTGGCTGACATAGACATTCAAGAGCTTTTGGCCTTCCATCGCCGTCATGGAAAGTTAGCCACAGTGACCGGGATCAACCCTACTTCCCGTTTCGGAAAATTGAAAGTCAAAGGTAGTCAAGTTGAACGCTTCACTGAAAAACCAAAGGATAACGGGGATCTGGTTAACGGCGGGTTCTTTGTTTTTAATAAAGGGATCTTTGACTATCTTTCAACAGATGATCTCTGCGACCTGGAAGAAGGGCCATTAGAAACAATAGCCGAACAAGGAGAACTGATGGTTTACGAACATACCGGATTCTGGGCCTGTATGGATACACTGAGGGACATGGATTATCTAAACGAATTGTGGCAAGAAAAGAAAGCAGCCTGGAAAGTATGGTAACCAAAGCATTTTGGGGAAATAAACGGGTTCTTATCACCGGTCATACAGGATTTAAGGGGTCGTGGCTTTCATTGTGGCTCCAACTTTTGGGCGCTGATGTGATAGGCTATTCCCTGGCTCCTCCTACTGCTCTTGCGCTATATGAACTGAGCAGGGTGGGCGATGGCATGATTTCTATTGAAGGGGATGTTCGAGACTTCCGTCACCTAAAGGAAGTGATCGAAACTTACCAACCTGATCTTATCATCCACATGGCAGCCCAGGCGCTGGTGCGACGAGCCTACCAGGATCCTGTTGAAACCTTTTCCACAAACATTATGGGCGCTGTTCACCTGATGGAAGCTGTTCGGCAAGCCGGGGGGGTGCGAGTAATCATCAATGTCACCAGCGACAAATGTTACGAGAACAAAGACTGGGGACGGAGATATCGGGAAACCGACGCTATGGGTGGTTTTGACCCTTACTCGAGCAGCAAAGGATGTGCTGAATTGATCACTTCCTGCTATAGAAACTCGTTTTTTCATCCACGCTTACCTGACGAAAACGGTGTTGCTTTAGCATCTGTCCGGGCTGGAAATGCCATCGGCGGAGGAGATTGGGCAGAAGATCGTCTCATCCCGGATATTATGAGAGCGCTCCTTGAAGAGCGAGTTGTTCGTATCCGTTACCCACATGCAATCCGGCCCTGGCAACACGTCTTGGAACCGCTCAACGGATACCTGATGCTGGCGGAAAGGCTTTATCAGCAAGGCGCCGGATACACAGATGCCTGGAATTTCGGCCCAAATGGTCATGTGGCGAGAACTGTTTCATGGATAATTGAATATATCATTCGACTATGGGGCCAGGATGCATGTTGGAAAGTGGATGATATTAATCAACCCCATGAAGCGCACTCTTTAGATCTCGATAGTTCAAAAGCGAGAATGAGATTAGGATGGACATCGCAACTAGACATAAAAGAGGCTTTGGAGTGGACNGTAGCCTGGTACAAGGCTTATCAACAGGACCCCTCTTCAATGAGCGAGATAACGAAATCGCAAATCAACGATTATGATAGGTTAATAAGAAAAACCCTTAAACCCTGTACTTAGGGACGGGGACGAAATGAACAAGAGAGCCTGTCGCTTTTGTAGTCACCCATTGACACAGAGCGTTGTTGATCTCGGCATGTTACCGCTGTCTAATTCTTACATAAAANATGACCAGTTGAAATGTNTAGANCCTTTTTACCCGTTGCAGGCTTTTGTTTGCGATTCTTGTTTTTTGGTTCAGTTAGAAGGGATTGAAAGTCCTGAGCATATTTTCAAAGATTATGCTTATTTTTCCTCTTATTCCGATACCTGGTTGCAGCATGCCAGGGTATATGCCGATTATATTGTGGCACGGCTGGGACTACTCCATTCTGACAAGACCGTTATTGAAATTGCAAGCAACGATGGCTATCTCTTGCAATATTTTAAGGCAAAAGGAGTCCATGTGATTGGTATTGAGCCGGCTGCTAACGTAGCTGAGGCTGCCATGAAAAAGGGGATCCCCACANAGGTCCGTTTTTTTGGGAGAGATCTGGCAGGAGAACTGGTCCGTCAGGGAAAACGGGCTGATCTCATAGTGGGGAACAATGTCTTGGCGCACGTGCCGGATTTGAATGACTTCGTTGCCGGNATGAAGACCCTCCTTAAGCCTGACGGCGTAATAACCATGGAATTTCCTCATTTGATGCATTTGATCGCTGAAAGCCAGTTCGACACTATTTACCATGAACATATCTTCTATTTTTCATTTATCACGGTTGAAAAGGTCTTTGCCAGACACGGTTTCACATTATTTGATGTGGAGGAACTGCCGACACATGGTGGCTCACTGCGTATTTATGCACGACACATAGAAGATAGCGACAAAGAAGCAACTCCCAATGTGAGCGNNTTAAGAGAAAAAGAGAGCCGATTTGGGCTGGATGGGCTTGGAACCTATCCGGTTTTTGCAGAAAAGGTAAAAGAAACCAAGCAGAACCTGCTTGAGTTTTTGATCCGGGCGAAACAGGAGGGGAGAGTTATTGTCGGTTATGGAGCCCCGGCTAAGGGCAACACGTTGCTTAATTATTGCGGTATCAGCACTGATTTCATTGACTACACGGTTGATCGCAACCCCCATAAACAAGGGCTTTACCTTCCCGGGTCCCATATACCAATCCGTCACCCGGACAGGATCAAGGAGACCAAGCCGGATTATCTCTTGATTCTGCCATGGAACATCAAAGATGAAATCATGGCACAGATGGATTTCATCCGCAAATGGGGCGGCAAGTTCGTTGTGCCTATTCCAAAGGTGGAGGTTCTGGTATGAGGTTTACTGAAACTTGCCTCAAGGGGGCCTACATTATTGAAATCGAACCGATGGAAGATGAGAGGGGCTTCTTTGCACGAAGCTGGTGTCAAAAGGAATTTGCAGCACACAGTTTGAACTCCGACTTTGTGCAATGCAATATATCTTTTAATAAAGAGAGAGGTACCCTGCGTGGTATGCATTACCAAGCCAAGCCACATGAAGAAGCCAAGTTGGTCAGGGTCACCATGGGCGCCATTTACGATGTCATCATTGATCTACGTTCGGATACATCAACTTTCAGGCAATGGTTCGGGGCAGAACTCACCGCTCATAACCATAAAATGATCTATGTCCCCGAAGGCTTTGCCCATGGGTTTCAAACGATGGAGGATAACACCGAGCTTCTCTATTTTCATACCGAGTTTTATAGGCCTGAGTGTGAAGAGGGCGTGCGGTATAATGATCCCGCTATAAGTATTTCATGGCCACTGGGAATTACGAATCTTTCAAAGAAGGACGTGAATCATCCATTGTTGGGCTAAAATTTTGTAACCTTTTTAAAAATGGGGTGTAAGCCGCGCAGTGGTGCACTTTCATTCACAATGTCGTTCATAAAAGTGTTCCACTGCCCTGAGCCCCTCATAGTTAGTGTCCGTCCAGAAATTAGATGGTTTTTACAAGGTCAAGGAAGACGATGATTTTAACAGCAGGAATACATTGGGTAAGTAGGGGCACATTGCAATGTGCCCCTACATCTGAGTCTGACGCAGAGATTGTTGAAAATAGCCATTTCTGGATGGACACTAGTTATTGAGAAGTTACAATTCAGCGCCTTGCAGACACAACCAATATGAAGAATTACAGGTCATGAAAATACTTATCACCGGAGCAACAGGTTTTATTGGAAACTACGTGGTGAAGGAACTGTTGAAACGGCAGTGTCAGATCATTGCATCTTCTCGAAATACTGATAAGGCAAGGCTATGCGAATGGTTTCCCCAAGTACAATATATACCTTATAGCCTCAATGATACCAAGGAAAATCTTTTTGATTTTTTTCAGCATCCTGATTTGCTGATTCATCTGGCATGGGAAGGCTTGCCGAATTACAAGGACTTGTTTCATATAGAAAAGAATATGTTTTTAAATTATCAATTTCTTAAAAGGCTGATCGAATCCGGATTAAAATCTTTGGTTGTAACTGGCACGTGCTTTGAATACGGCATGCAGGAAGGAGCACTAAGCGAAACAATGACAACAGTACCTGACAATCCTTATGGACTGGCCAAGGATACATTACGAAAATGTTTGGAGCAGTTTCAAAAAAAGATTGATTTTGAATTTAAGTGGGTACGCCTGTTTTATGTGTATGGAAAAGGGCAGAACCCCAATTCGATTCTTTCACAACTGGACAGCGCACTGGAAAAAGGACAATCCTATTTCAACATGTCAGGAGGTGAACAATTGCGCGATTATCTGCCTGTTGAAAAAGTTGCTGAATATTTAGCTAAGATTGCAATGCAAAGCAGGATTAAAGGGATTATTAATTGTTGCAGCGGTGTCCCCGTTTCTATCAGGAAACTCGTGGAGGATTACCTGGAAAAGAAGCAAAAAAGCATTCATTTGAATTTAGGATATTATTCATACCCTGATTATGAGCCGATGGGCTTTTGGGGGAGTGTTAGCAATCTTCAAATAGCACTAAAAGAAGGGGCATGATTTTATGGTTGGTTCAACGGCAATAATTAATAGGCTTGGCAGGTTCCTCTTTTGTCAATAGTTTTCAATCGTAATTACTAATATGAAAAAGATTCTCGTCATATTCTCTATCACATGTGGCGCCCCAGAACACGCTTGATTAAATATTTTTTCTAACCAATAAATATTGAAAGAAATCTAATTGGACTTTGGACAAAATCATGACCATTCGATGTTGAGGGACTAAAACAAGCTTTCCCCACAATGCTGTCCCGTTAACGCGAAAAGTGCCACGAGGTGGTTTTCATAACTGGTGTCTCTCCGTCCGGTCGGTGGCGGATTGTTATTTTGTGCAAAGTCCAAATCTAAGACAGGAGTAGAATGAATGCATCAAGTTAAGAGAGTTCTACTTATTTACCCGTTTACCGTTATTGATTCATATAATTGGTATGATATTGAGCACAAGGCTATTGCGTTGCAACCTCCGTTAGGATTGGCATATATAATGTCTCATATAAAGAAGGCACTGCCACATATTGAGATTGATATTTTTGATGCTCACGCTATGGCAATCAAAACAAGCCTTAAAGACAAACACGTTGATATGGAAAAATTATGGTCGTTGATAAAAGAAAAAGTGAAAACATTTAAGCCAGATCTAGTGGGTATTTCTTGCTTATTTCACGCAACAGCAGTCGCTGCCCATAAAACCGCGAACATTGTCAAAAATATTAACCCTGATATATATGTTATTGTTGGTGGTAATTATGCGCATACGTCTTATGATATCTTGCTCAAAGAATGTTCAACTATTGATTTCGTTGGGTTTTATGAAGGGGAACACGTAATAGAGAACCTTATTAATGGCTTGAACCAAGAGTGTGCCTTAAGTTCAATTCGTGGAATTGCATATCGTGACACAGAAGAGAACATTGTGAAAAACGAACGAGAGATGGATATTAAGGATTTAGACATTATTCCAAATGTAGATTATTCTAATTTTGACTTAGATTTCTATTCTAAACACGGCCATATCGTAACTCACCGTTTTCTTGAGTGGGATAAGTCATGTATAGCTGCTTTGATTGCATCCCGTGGTTGCCCAAACAGGTGTACCTTTTGTTCTGCCAGGTTATTTTATACGGGAAAAGTAAGGTATCGAAATCCAAGGCGTGTTGTTGAAGAAATGAAATGTCTTCATGAAACACAGGGTGTAAATGCTTTTTATTTTGTTGATGATAATCTTTTTAGCATTAGAAAAGATTTTTTAGCATTGGCTCGAGAGATTAGAAAAAATCTTCCTGATATAAAATGGTTAAGCCCAAGCGGTATGCAGATATCAACATTAAAGGATGATGTTATTGATGCAATTTATGAAAGCGGGTGTAACTTTTTTCTTTTACCATTTGAGTCAGGATGCCCTGAAACGCTTAGAAAAATCAAAAAACCTCATACTCTTGAAATGGTTAGCGATGCTCTGAGTAGGATTCGTCGCTATGACGATGCCTATGTATGCGGGAATTGTATAACAGGATTTCCGTTTGAGACAAAAAATGACATACAAAGATCGCTTGCGTATGCGAAAAAACTTGACTTGGACTGGCTTTATATTATGCCGTATTCTCCTTTGCGAGGATCTCCACTCTATGATGAGTGCNTTAGGCATGGCTATTTACAAGAGGAACCGTGGAGTATTCGGTGCACACATGACCTGTTGACNCTTTCAACGCCACATTTTGACAAAGATTATGTTGCAGGGATTAATTATGCTGTTAACGCTGAAGTTAACTTTTTTCGCAATCGAAATATTGAACGCCGGCCACAGCAGGCCATAAGCGATTTCATTTATGTACTTCGGGCTTCCCGCGATAATGCAATGGCTATGTTTGGTCTTGGACGAGCGCACCAACAGCTAAAAGATCATGAGCAATCACGCAAATGGTTTCTAAGGGCACGGGATATTCTAGAAAACGAGACTGCAGGGCAAGAAAAGAACATGGAAGAGGCTGGCAATTGTACAGGGGGCTTTTTCGTAATAAAGGAAGGGCTAAAGTATTCACAATATTTTGATGAAGCTGGTATTGATATCATGCAGTACTTACCCTAGCTTAGGGGTGATGCCTAAATAAAGCGTAACCAGAAGAACAAGAAAATATTTACAAACAGGTTTCCAAAGATCCTCAGAAGGAGTCATCTCGACGCATTTTTTCCTTTACAGCACTGGTGTTTATAATACAAACACANAGGAAGGATTACTTTATGAAAGTATTATTAATAATGCCATCTACAACAGAAGATATTTTTAGGGCGGGGTACTCGCCCCCTCTTNCCTTGCTTTGCATTGCCGCAGCTCTACGGCAAGCTGGCCATAAACCAGTGATTATCGACCTTAACATTTTACAGCCCTTTGAATCGATTGAGTACAATGAATTGTGTATTAAGTCTGTTATCGATATAATTGACGATTTACATCCTGGCATGGTTGGCATGAATTGTTTTTCCTCTGCCCGTTTTTCNTTTCTTCGGAGCCTTGCAGATATGATCAAGCAAAAGCATCCCAATTTGCCAATAATTATTGGAGGCATGCATCCAACATTATTTTTTCATGAAATTCTGGAAAATTGTTTGTCCATTGATGCTATTGTTCTTGGCGAGGGCGAACTGCAGACCGTTGCACTTGCAGAAGCCTATTCATCTGGTACAAATGGAAGACTTCAAAACATCGATGCCCTCGCATTCCGAGACTGTGATGGGCAGANTATTTTCAATCCGCGAAAAGGATATATTCAGGATCTTGACAGTCTGCCGACACCAGCATGGGACCTTATGCATTTTAAGGACTATTATGCAGACCATTCAACTTGGCACAATCCGCGTGGCTTGAAAATTAATATGTCAGTTCCAATATACACCAGCAGAAGTTGTCCGTTTGACTGCAGTTTCTGTTCGAGCCACAATCTTATGGGGCGTGGGCTGCGATTACGTTCCCCGGGTCGAGTTGTGGATGAAATGGAGTTGCTTTATGAAACCTATGGCCAAAATTACTTTGGATTTATTGATGATAATTTAGTTTTGNAAAAAAAGCATATCCTATCTATTTGTAATGAGATTGTTCATAGGGGTATGAATATTCAATTCGAATCTTCAGTTGGATACCATATTAATAGTTTGGATGAAGAAATCATTGATGCAATGGTTTGTGCCGGTAGTACATATATGATACTGCCGATTGAACATGGCAATGATCGGATTCGCAAGGAAATCATTGGTAAAAAACTGTCACGTGATAAGATTCATGAAGTAGTTGAGATATGCAAGCGTTATAATGTATTAACAGGCACAACTTGCATTATGGGATTTGCTGAGGACACAAAAGAGACTCTCACCCAAACGCTTGAATTGCTCGATGAATTGCAGTTGGATATTAATAATGTTCAAAACATAATTCCTTTCCCCGGCACAAAGGTTTTTAATCAGGCGGTACGTGAACGTCTTTTTTTTAATGACATCGATCTTGGTTCACTTTGGGAGGCAACCTGGATCATGGATGCCAAGGAGAAACAATTCTATATTAAACCGTACAAAATGAGTTTGGAAGAACTGATTGAATTTAGAAAAAGATTTGATGCCATCCGTTTGAATTCCGATCGAGTTCAGAATAGAGGTACCCAAGCTTGTTAAACTTGATATGTNCCTTCCATAAGAATTAAGTGAGAATTTCGTATGATATCTAAACCGGAAATAACCGCTGACTCTGTTAANAAAATGATTAATGGGAGAGCTGTTTATATTTGGGGTGCACGCCATGATGGATTAGGCATTCACTGTGCATTGAAACGAATAGGTTTAAAGGTCGATGGCTTTCTAGACAATAATCGTATGTTGGAAGGAAAATCCATTTTGGGAGCGCCAATCCAACATCCAGAAAAGTTTTTTACAGAGCCTACTTTGGCGAAAGAACCGTTTGTTTTTGTTGCTTCAGCATATTTTGCTGATGAGATTGTTGAAGAGTGTCAAGGCTATGGACTCCAAAAAGGGGAAAGTTTCATTACAACACAGGACTTACAATGTTTTAATTGGCAAATTGATACTTCTGGCGCATGTAACCTGCGATGCATATCCTGTGCGCGAGGCAACTTCCCTGATCATCATCCTGCCGGCTTTATGAGTGCTAATGTGTATGNGAAAGTTATAAAGAAGATACTTGAGGAAGATCCGTTTACAGGTGTTTTCAGGATTTATGACTGGGGAGAACCCCTTTTAACTCCTGAATTGCCGGAGATAATTGAGATTACTAATGACCATGATGTTCTTTCAGTCATATCCAGTAATTTGTGTATTAATAACAACCTTGAAAGGGTTATAAGAGCGTGCCCCACATGGTTTCGAGTCTCTTTGTCTGGTTGGGGTGATAATTATGAAATCACTCATACCGGTGGAAAATGGGAGGTGCTTTACAAGAATATGCACCAGCTCAGTGAGTTAAGAAGTAAGTATAGCCCTGACATGGAAGTAGAAGTATTTTTTCACATTTACAAACATAACCGAAGTGACTTTGATAAGATACGTCAGTTGTGCGAAGATTTAGGGTTTACTCCTCGTTATACTCACGCATACCTTTTTTCACTGGATAGTGTTGAGGCGGTATTAGATGGCAAACCTCTTAATGCTGCAATAACAACAACCTGTAATCTCATGCTTCTGAAGGTGGATGAGGCAATGAATCTGGCCCGAAAACAACAGGAGCGTTTTTGTTTCTTCGAACGGTTCTTGCGAATTACATGGGATTTAAAAGTGACCAGTTGTATTAATTGGTATAATCCAAAATACTTTTTAATTGAAGATGATTTCTTGTCATCTTCAGTTGATAACCTTGTTGAAGCGAGAAATAGTTGTCCCTTGTGCATTCACTGCAANTCCAAGTCTTTGCACAGATATTGCAACGTATACGGTGACCCGAAATTAGTGCTTTCCAAAGGAAGTATCACTATTTAGGCGCAGCAGTATATGTATAGATTTTCAGATATTTCACAAGGCCAGAGGGAGGAATTAGAGTAAAGCTTACATTTAGTATGTCTTCGAGGATTCTGACCTATAACGCCGTGAAAGTTAATATCAGAAATTTTGAAACTCATTTGAATTATGCCTTTAAGCCATTGTCAGGGGGACTATT
>JGI24724J26744_10003012_pt1 | contig 11008 bp, 10 predicted proteins | sample Cruoilmetagenom7_FD_26744 | JGI IMG/M metagenome (IMG submission 26744)
CAAAAATGAAAAATTCATTTTCAGGTCCAAAATATGCAGCATCAGCAATACCTAAATCTTCTGCATGTTTTAGAGCTTTTTTAGCAATACTTCTTGGACATCTTGCATAAAGTTCATTTTTATAAATATCATATACATCACAAATAACAATAATTGTAGAATCTGCTGTAAATGGATCTAAAAATGCTGTGTCAACTTCTGGCTTTAATAACATATCTGATTTATTAATTGGTTGCCATGCATCTATACTTGAACCATCAAACGGTAGTCCATTTTCAAGCTGTTCGGCACTTACTGCACTCATTCTATACGAAATATGATGCCATGCACCTTTTATATCAGAAAATCTAAAATCAACAAATTCCACTTCATTTTCTTCACAATATTTAAAAAATTCCTCTATATTATTTACAAATTTAGCCATATACTTATACTCCTGTATTATTTTTATACTATTTTAGCTGATTGTATCAAAAAGTTACGTTAATTTTTGTACGCAAAACATACAAAATTATATTTTTACAAAAAAACTGTATAATATGAAAACCAATTAAATAATTTTAAAATTTAAGGAATTTTATGACACAAAATCAAGCAATAGACAACCTAGATAATATAATAACAAAAATAGAATTTTCAAGACTACAATTAAATGATCATCATATAGTACAATTAGTGGCAATAAGTAAATACTCAACAGTTGCTGATATAAAAACACTCTACAAAGTAGGTCAAAGAGCTTTTGGAGAAAATAAGGTACAAGACTTAAAAGAGAAACAAGAAATTTTAAAAGATTTACCAATAGCTTGGCACTTTGTAGGAACATTACAGAAAAATAAAATCAATAATCTTATAGATTGTAACCCAACCTTAATGCACTCACTTGATAGTTTGGAACTAGCTGTAGAGTTAGATAAAAAACTAAAATTAAAAAATAAAACAATGAGATGTTTACTCCAAATAAATTCAGCATATGAAGAGATAAAATCAGGGGTAAATCCAAAAGATGCAATTTCTATTTATAATGAGATAAAAGAAAACTATACAAATATAAACCTAATAGGTGTTATGAGTATTGGAGCCCATAGTGATGATAAAAAAGAGATATTAAAAAGTTTTCAAACAACAAAAGATATCTTTGATAACTGTTCTGGTGCAACTACTTGTTCTATGGGTATGAGTGGAGATTTTGAACTAGCTATTGCNAATGGAAGTAATATGATACGCGTTGGGAGTGCTTTATTTAAATAAGCACCTCTTTTATTCTTTTACAGTTTCTAAACNCTTATCAATCCAACCATAATTTATCCCACCATCTAACTCTTGTACATACTTATAACCAAGTTGAATTCCTAAAAGTTCTCCAACTGATTTTGTTCTATTTGCATGAGCACAAACTAAAATAAATGGCTGATCTTTAGAAGTAACTATTTTTGTAAATTTATCCATCCAATCATTTATATCATATCGTCCTTGTCCATCAAAAAAAGTGAGTTTGTGACTTCCCTCAATAATACCAAATCGTTCCCATTCATCTGCTCTTCTTATATCTATAACTGCTACACCATTTTTAATAGCCTCTTGTACTTGTGCTGTTTTTAATGTTGTAAATCCAGCCATTAAAGTTTCTGCCATAATTAAAACTCCCAATATTATTATTTTTATTTTATTCATTTCTTAATACATCCAAAACATCAATTTGTGTCGCTTTTTTTGCTGGATAATATGAAGATAAAAATACTATTACCATACTTCCTATAACTATAGAGATAAAATCTACTATATCTAAAACCAATGGTAATTTAGAAGTTCCATACACATCAGCTGGCAAAGAGATAATATTAAAATTTTCAAGTAAATATATCCCACTAAATCCCAGTAAAATACCTAATAAAATTCCAGTATATCCTATAATAATCCCAAGCCGTAAGAAGATATGTTTTACCTCTTTTTGACTTGCCCCAAGTGATAAAAGCAATGCAATCTCTTTTCTTCTACTCATAACTGTCATAAGAAGAGAACTAATAATATTAAGTGATGCTATAAGAATAATAAGCATCAAAACTATAAAAAGTGCTTTTTTCTCCATCTCCATAGCAGCAAAAAAATTCCCATTTTGTTGCCACCAACCAACCACACCTACTCCAAAAGATGGCAACTCTTTTTTTATACGCTCTATATCTTTAAAAGGTTCATCACTATAGATATGTATCCCATCATAATATGTGTCATTTTTTTTCAATATTGTTCTTAAAGCCTCAATAGATGTATACATATAAGCTTTATCATACGCTGTAAGTCCAGATCTAAACTCTCCACTATAGATAAATCGTTTCATCTTAGGCATCATAGAAAATCCACTAGGATTAATAGTAGTAAAATATAAAGTTACTTTTTGTTCATCATAAAGATACAAACTATCTTTAATCCCTTGTCCCACGATTAAATGATATTTACCCAAGTTATTTAATTTGTCTGCTGTTTTTTTATAGATTTTATTAATCGAGGATTCTTTTAATTTATTAACACCAAAGATAACACCACCACTCATAGATTCATCACTTTGTACCATTACTTGAGAAGTAAGATATGGTGAAAATTTTAGTTCTGGAAATTTTTTTTCTAAATTATGTAGCAGTTGTTCATCAACGGATCCATCTATTTGAGGATAAATACTTAAAGGATAATTCATAGTAAAAAGTTTGTCTTTAAACTCTTTTGCTGTACCATTCATAATAGCCATAGCAACTATTAAAACCATCACTCCCACGCTAACTCCTACAAATGCTAAAATAGCACTTACAGAGATAAATGGATTTTTTTTATCAAATTTAAGATATTTTCTAATTATAAAATTAATTAATTTTGTGTTCAATTATTTTGCCTAGACCTTAGCCAAAAGTCCTTTTTTAGGACCACTTTGTCCACAACATTGTTTATATTTTTTTCCACTTCCACAAGGACATGGACTATTTCTAGGAATTTTTTTCTCTGTTATTGTTGTATTTTGTTCTTCGTTATTTAATGAAACATCTTCTATAGTATTTTCCATCTCTTGTCGTAACTTTTCTATAGCTTCTCTTTCTCTTTCTAGTTCTCCTTCATCTCTTAATTGTACAGAAAAAAGTATTCTTATAATTTCAAATTTTATAGAAGCAATAAGTTCTATAAACATATTATATGATTCTTTTTTATACTCTACAAGTGGATCTTTTTGATTATAACCTCGTAGACCAATTCCTGTTTTTAATGTATCCATTGAATATAAATGTTCTCTATATGCTTTATCTAGTACTTGAAGATAAAGAATTCTTTCTATTTCATTTCTTTGATCTAGTGCAGGAGCACTCATCTTTTGTTCATAAATATCTTTTAATATCTTGACTAATTTTTCATATAGTTCATCAAAGTCATTTGACTCAATATCTTCTTTTGTTATATCAACATTTAAATCTTCTTTTATTTTAACTACTATATTTTCATAATTAAAATCTTCTATCATCACACTAGTACTTACATCTTTTGCATTTTCAATAATCACAGCTACAAATTCACCGATATTTTCATCTACTTTAGTTGCTATATCATAATCTTCATTTAATAAATCATTTCTAAAACTGTAGATAACTTTTCTTTGTTCATTTGCCACATCATCATATTCAAGTAGATGTTTTCTTGACTCAAAATGCATTGTTTCTACTTTTTTCTGTGCATTTTCAACTGCACGTGTTACCATACCTGATTCTATATGTTCACCCTCTTCAAGTCCAAGCCTACTCATAACTCCAGCGATCTTATCACTTCCAAATATTCTTAAAAGGTTATCTTCTAAACTTAGATAAAATTGTGACTGACCAACATCACCTTGTCGCCCTGCTCGTCCTCGAAGCTGATTATCAATTCTTCTACTTTCATGTCTTTCAGTTCCTAAGATAACTAATCCACCAAGTTCTAAACACTCTTTTGGAAGTTTAATATCAACACCACGACCAGCCATATTTGTAGCAATAGTAACAGCACCTTTAAGTCCTGCATCCTCAACTATTTTTCCCTCTTTTTCATGTTGTTTTGCATTTAAAACTGTATGTGGTATTTTTTCTTTTTTTAATAATTCATGTAATTTTTCAGATTTTTCAATACTTGCAGTTCCAACTAAGACTGGTTGTCCTTTTGCATTCAGTTCTTTAATCCTATTACAAACAGCCATAAATTTTTCTCTTTCTGTTTTGTAAATAAGATCATTTTTATCAACTCTTTCAATAAGTACATTTGTAGGTATTGACACAACATCAAGATTATAAATCTCTGCAAACTCTGTAGCTTCTGTTTGTGCTGTTCCTGTCATACCAGCTAGCTTATTATACATTCTAAAATAATTTTGAAATGTAATATCTGCTAGTGTTTGAGACTCTTCTTTAATCTCCACATCCTCTTTAGCTTCTAAAGCTTGATGTAAACCATCACTAAATCGTCTCCCCTCACTTAATCGTCCCGTAAACTCATCTACAATAATTACTTCATCATTTTGAACCACATAATCAACATCTTTTTCAAATAAATAATTTGCTTTAAGTGCTTGGTCAAGATTATGCGAAAGTGAAGCATACTCTAGTGAGTAAAGGTTATCTACTTCATATAACTCTTGTGCTTTTTCAATACCTGCTTCTGTTAAAAGGACAACTTTATTTTTTTCATCAACAGTAAAGTCACCAGTTACCTCATCTGATTCAGTTGCATTTTTAGCTTCTCTTCTCTCACCTTTTTCAAGTTTTAGAGATATTTGATGTGAACGTACATAATCAGAGTTTTTATGACTTGTAGGACCTGAGATAATTAAAGGTGTTCTTGCCTCATCAATTAAAATAGAATCTACCTCATCGACTATTACAAAGTTATACTCTCTTTGTACTTGTTCATCAAGTGCATAGTGCATATTATCCCGTAAAAAATCAAACCCAAACTCATTATTAGTACCATAAGTTATATCAGCATTATATTGTTCTTTTCTCTCTTCTTCACTTCCTATTTCAGCAGTCAATGCACCTACACTAAATCCAAGAAAATTATATAAAGGTTCCAACTCTTTTGCATCTCTTGAAGCCAAGTAATCATTTACTGTTACTACATGCACCCCTTTACCACTCATAGCGTTTAATGAAACTGCCAAAGTTCCAACAAGAGTTTTCCCCTCACCTGTTTTCATCTCAGCAATTCTACCTTCATGTAAAACCATACCACCAACAAGCTGTACATCATAGTGTCTCATATTTAAAACTCTTTTGCTAGCCTCTCTAGTAATAGCAAAACTATCTACAAGAACTTCATCTAAAGTTTTTGTATTATTTTGAACTTCAGTTTTAAGCTCATTAAATCTTTGTTGTAATTCTTCATTTGAAAGTGTTGAGTAAGATTCCTCAAGAGCATTGATAAGTTCTACTCTTTTTCTATATTTTTTAACCTCTTTATCATTTCGTGTACCAAATATTTTTGAAAAGATATTTAACATTTAAAGTGTTCCTTGTTGTATATTTTGTAAGTAAAATCGCTTAAGACGATATATGCTATAATTTGAAGCTAATATTTTATCTAAAGGTTTGTTATGAAGTTATTAATTATATCTTTTTTTTTCACAACTATGCTATTTGCTAATGATTTAAAAGATATAAATACTTTTGAAGCTTCTTTTAAACAATCAATTATAAATAGTTCTAATAAAGAGATACTCTATACAGGAAAAATATATATAAAAAAACCATTACAAATTGTATGGAGATACAATGAGCCAATCGAAAAACTCGTATATATTACAAATAATATTGTAACTATTATAGAACCAGAACTAGAACAAGCCATAACTTCAAAACTTGATAATGAGTTTAATATTTTAGAACTTCTTGAGAACTCAACAAAAATATCTCCAACACAATATCTCTCAACTTTTCAAAATATCCAATACAAATTAACAATTGTAGATAATAAACTTCAAGATATAAATTACAAAGATAGTATAGATAACACTGTTTTAATAAGTTTTTCAAATATCAATCAAAACAAACCAATCGAAGATACTATCTTTAAGTTTCAAATACCCCAAGAGTACGATATTATTAGAAAATAAGCTCTTTTAGCTATAATTCCACCAAGGTACAATAAGCAATAGCTTGCATTTTGCAAGAGGAAAGTCTGAGCTGCTGTGAAGTATGGTTCCATTTAACAAATGGCTAGGGTAACCTAAGGGATAGTGCAACAGAAAGTAAACTACCTATATTTATATAGGAAAAGGTGAAACGGCGAGGTAAGAGCTCACCAGTGTCTTAAGTAATTTTGACAGCTATGTAAACCCAACCTGCAGCAAGAAGAGATGGTATAAACTTCACATTTTTGGCTCTTCGCACGATTAATTTTGTAAAAAATCAACTAGATAAATTATTGCTAACTACAAAACTCAGCTTACCGTTGTACCTTTTTAATTTAACTGATGATTAAACTCTGGAACTATCTTTTGTAGTTTATTTAATTTATTTTGTGTATTAACTAATTCTAAAATATCATTATTTAATTTTTCAATATCATAACTTGTTTTTCCAGCAACGGTAATAGACTCATATTGTGTTTTTGCATCACTATCATCTATAAGTAACTCTTCATAAAGCTTTTCACCAGGTCTTAATCCTGTATATTCTATAGCTATATCTTTTCTACCACTTAACTCTATCATCTTTTGTGCTAAATCAGAAATCTTAATAGGCTCACCCATATCAAGGATAAATATCTCCCCTTTACTACCTAATGAAGCTGCTTGAAGCACAAGTTCACAAGCTTCAGGAATCAACATAAAATATCTAGTAATATCTTTATGAGTTACTGTTATAGGCTTGCCTGCTTCTATTTGTGATTTGAATTTTGGTATAACACTTCCACTACTTCCAAGCACATTACCAAATCTCACTGCTACTACTTGCGTATCTTTTGAATCTACATTTTGCAAATATAACTCACAAATTCGTTTCGTAGTACCCATTACATTTGTTGGACGAACCGCTTTATCTGTAGAGATTAATAGAAAATTTTTCACGTTATGTTTAATAGCACAGTCTATTGTATTTTTAGTTCCTATAATATTGTTAATAATTGCCTCACCAATATTATCTTCAACTAATGGCACATGTTTATATGCAGCTGCATGTATCACAATATCTGGACTATATTTTTCAAATGTTTTGTCTAAAAATTCTTTATTGGATACTGATTGCATCACAAGTATTGGACTATATTTTTCTAACTCTTGAGCGATAGTGTAAAGATTGAATTCACTATGATCAAGGAGTATTAACTGTTTTGCACCAAAATTCACACATTCTCTTGCTATTTGACTTCCAATACTTCCACCAGCACCAGTAATCAATACAGTTTTATTTACTATAAAACTTTTGATTGCTGTTTTATCTAAATCTTTTGGGTGTCTAGCTAACAAATCTTCAACACTAATATCTTTTAATTGTGTAGTGAAATCTTTATCTCTTAATATCTCCTCAAGTGATGGAAGAATTTGTATCTCTTGAAAAAACATATTTAAATCATCATAAACATTTTTAATCTGAAGAGTTGTTGCACTAGGCATAGCTATAACTAATAAATCATATTTTTTGTTTTTAAGTTTTTCTTTAAGATATTTAGGTGAAAGTATACGAATACTATCTATACTTCTTCCTTGTAAAGACAAATCATCATCTACTAAATATCTTACTTTATATTCTGTATATTTAAATTCTTCTTTTAATTTTACACCAGCTTTCCCTGCTCCATAAATAACAACATTTTTTGTTTTCTCAATTCTACTTCTATTAATAATATAATAATAAAAATACATAGTAAAATTAACAATAAAAATATATAAAAAAAGCTCACTAGCTAAAAATGCAAATCTTACCTCACCATGATAATATGGTGCATATAATATAAAAGGGACAATATATACAAAACTTTTTATAAGAAATGTTTTTTGAGTAGCTTTACTCCAAGATAAAGAATAGTCTTTAAATATAAGTAAAGAAGCAATTATACGCAAAACTATCACACTTAATACTAATTTTATATCAAATGACACATGAAATATAAAAAAAGTCCAACTAAAAGTGATAATAGAAAATGTAATTATCACTAAAAAATTTAATATTCGTTTATCTAAAATCATTTAAACTCTTTCTTATTATCTATATATTTTACAGCAAAGTATAATATCATAATAGCTATGAGAAAAACTATAAAAATATTACTTATAAAATAAACCAGCAAAAATAAAATTAGATTAATAATTATTGCATAGTTTGTCGCTTTAAAATGACTCCAACCAGATTGGTTTAATCTTTGGTAAGCATGCTTCTTATGTGCTTGAGATAACTTTTCACCGTTAAGTTTTCTGCGTAGTAAAGTCAAAGTTGCATCAAACCAGAATAACCCAAAAAGTATAATCCAAATCCATAAATTTGTGGGTTCCTGATTTGCATAATATATTGTAAATATAGCTATATTGTATCCAAGAAGTGTACTTCCAACATCACCCATAAAGATCTTTGCTTTATTAAAGTTCCAGAACAAAAAGCCTAGAACAGCAACTGCTAAAACTAAAAAGTGCTCACCACCAAAGAGTAAAAATCCAGCCACAGCTAAAAACACAGCTTCACTTCCTGCATAGCCATTGATTCCATCTAAAAAATTATAAATATTTACAAACCAAATTATCATTAAAAAAGCAAAAACATTTGTGATGATTTGATTTTCGATACTAAACAAACCAAACTCCAAACTCTCAAAACCACCGATACAAACAAGCCCTAAGATAGCCACAACACTTTGTACTATCATCCGAAGCTTTGCACTAAGCTCATAGATATCATCAAAAAAACTCACGACACTTATTATCACACCTACACTTAGAGCATAAAATAGTTGAGTATCTATCTGCGATGTAAAATACAAATAACCCAAACCAATAAACCAAGTAATAGCAAGAGCAATACCTCCACCATGTGGAGTTGGTATAGTATGGGAACTTCTTTCAGTTACTTCATCTAAAATATCATTTTTTATGTAGTAATTTTTTATGAAGTATGTAAGTATGAAAGATAATATTAATAATGCAATATAAATCATATTATTGCGTTATTTCTTCAAAAAGTTCTTTAACTTTTTTTATTTCATCATTATTTAAATAGCCAAGCTTTTTGATAAATCTACTGTTATCTATGGCTCTTATTTGAGTGATAACTATATCCGAATCTTCTCTTAGTTTATCTCTACTTTTTACTCTATATCTTATTGGTTCTGTATCATCAATAAGAGAAGTACTCAAAGGAATAACAATAGTTGTAGGATAGTCACTGTGATTTAATTCATCATTTTGATATACTAGTACAGGTCTAATTTTTCCTATCTCATTGTTTTTTTTGATAGGATTTAAGTTTACTAGCCAAATTTCACCTTTAGATACCATCATTTAAAGTACCTTCAAAATCATGAAATTCATTTTTATCTATATCTTTTGTTTTTTCAACAGCATTAAGAATTCTTGACTTTTGTTTTTTTTCTACATTTTGAGCATAAAAACTAATTGCTTCTCGTATTACATCACTTTTCTTTTTATGTAATACTTTTGTCAATTTATTTAATGTACTTTCTAAAGTATCATCTAATCTTATAGTAGCAATCATAAGTATCCTTTGTATTTTGTAATACAGTATTATATCACACATTTTATTAGAATGGTACAATTTAGAATTTATGGATTAAAAGTATTATTAATTACCCTTCGTTCTGGGGTGCAACATTAGATTAATTCCCTCTTCTACATTATAAAGATTCTTTAAATTCAATACTTTTTTAGTCTCACTATTATCTACTTCCAAACTCTCATAAAGTCTTTTATGAAAAGATGGTTTAACTAATTTTAATAAACTTTCAAAAAATGGTATTTTTATTAGATATACTTTTTTATTAAGTCCATTACTAATTAATTCTATTAATTTAGTTGTACTCAATGGCTCATCGTCTGAAGCTAAAAATATACCTGATTGTTCTTGAACTATAATCTCATCTACTAAATGACAAAGATTACCTACATAAACCATACTTCTTTTATTTTCTATTTTTCCAAAGGGTAATATCGGGACTTTATTTACTAATTTTTTAAGATTTTTTATATTTGCTTTTACACCGTATCCATATACGATTGGTGTTCTTATAATTGAAATTTTAAAATTATCATCTTCTAGTTTTAACAACTCTTGTTCTGCTTTTAATTTACTTATTCCATATTCATCCTCAGGTACACACAGTGTATCTTCCTTATAAGCACTGAAATTTTCCTCTCCGTATACTTTAACTGTACTCATAAAAACAAAGTGTTTTACACCTGATTCTTTTGCTTTTTTTGCCAATTCTAAAGTCTGAGTTACATTGACTTTTTCATACTCTTGTACACTTGCACCACCCATTTGATGAACTAATGCAGAAAGATGAAATACTATATCAGTATGATTTAACTCTAGTTTACTTAAAGTATCTTTTCTAAAACTAAATATTTTTATATTATATTTTTCTTTGTATTTGTTTATAAAATAGTTTCCTATGAAGCCTGATGAACCTGTGATTAATAGATTCATTTTAATAAACTCCTAGTAATAGTAATAAACTTAAAAATACTTTCTCTTTTATTCTTCTTCTAAAGTTTAANACATACTTCAAAAGTATTAGATTATTTAGGTAGCTTTTTTTCAAAATATATTTTGNAAAACTGTATTTATTTTCTATGTTGAGTAATAAAATAATTTTTTTTGTTTCATCCCTATACCATGATGAAAATACTAGTTTCAGTCTTTTAATTTTTGCACTAATACCATCATTTGCACCAACTTGATTTGACAGATGTTGTCTATATTTCATAGAAGGTGTCTCATCTATATACCATTTATAATTATTTGCTCTACTATATGCATATATTAACCAATCA
>JGI24724J26744_10003013_pt1 | contig 11008 bp, 8 predicted proteins | sample Cruoilmetagenom7_FD_26744 | JGI IMG/M metagenome (IMG submission 26744)
ATTGTTATTTTTCTATTAAATATCTTTTATAATAATCCCCGAAAAATATGAAGCATTAAATTTACATGGACCAGTGCCTCCACCTTTGTCATAACTAGTGTAATAATTTAACGCTCTACATTCGTTTGCACCCATCCTTTTACATATTAACATTAATGTGGTAAGAATTTGTGGCCCTTTTATAGAAAATTTTGACGCATCAAAAAAAATCTTCTTTGGGTTAAATTCTTTAAACGATTTGATTACAGATTTATCTGCTAAGAGCATTTCTTGCACTTTAAGTTCAGCAGTAAATTCATCTTTACAAATAATATGACTCATATCTGTAGAACCTATAAATACTACATCTTTGTTTAGGGATTGGACTGCTCTCGCGATATCTTTGGATAATTTATCTAATTTATTATAATCCATTATAGAAATAATAATTGGTAAGATTTTTATCTCTCTCTTTAACGCACAATACTTAATAAACGGCAATTGTACATCAATATAATATTCTCTTCCAAATGGAAATCCAACAAAAGCAGAATCATCTCCTTTAACTATGCTACTCGTTTTTAGCAATTTTTGAGACAAATCGCTATCAACCTCTAAGTTACCTAACGGAGTTTCCCATTCACCTACTTCTAATAAAGCAATGTTGTCATATCCTAAATCTTCAGTGGCTAATATTACAACAGTATCCGGGATTTTTTCCTTAAACAAATGTAAATATGTATGCGCTGCACAGCTACCTGAATAAGCATAACCCCCATGTGGAGATATTCCACCAAATATTGTTCTTGTTTTTTGGTTTAAAGAGTTAAATTTTTCATTTGGTCCAAATTCTTTATCTAAAAAGGATTCATCTAATATTTTAATTAAATCCAATTTGGATCGTGGATAATAAATTCCCGAGGCAGAAGATTCTCTTAATAGCATATTTAATTTTGAGTGAATGATTTAAATTATTCTATTAAAACAATTGTATTAAAAATTTATATAATTTTATCTATTGTTCGTTAAATTGGAAGAATTATTAAATTATCCACTATACATCTAATAAGATGAATGAAGAAAAAGAGCCTCCTATTTCACTGAAGGACATAAACGAAAATGATATTCCTGAAAAAATCCCAACAAAATTTATTAACAATCGTGTAATTGTATTTAATCCATTGTTTGCTTCCTATTTGTACGTTAAACAAAAGTTTTTCGGGGCTCCTCTCGGGATTAGTAAACCCCGTTTAGAATATTTCTCTAAACCATCGGAATTATCCCTAATTGAAGCACTTTTCTTGTTAGAAAAAGAAAAAATTACTATATTTGACGCTAAGAACGATAAGTACCTTTCTCCCAAAGAATTTCACGAAATAGGAAAAAAAATACATCATAAATTTGAAGAAAAATATATTATTTATCAAGATTTAAGGAAAAAGGGATACATTCCTCGTCCAGGGCTAAAATTTGGTGCTGATTTTGTAGTTTATAAGAAAGGACCTGGGTTAGAACATTCAGCGTTTATTGCTCATGTATTACCTCATGATGCAAAAATAACTGCGATTGATATGGTTCGAGCTGGAAGGTTGGCGACCTCTGTAAGGAAGAAATTTGTAATCGCTAATCCACTAACAATGAGTTATTACTTCTTCGAATGGTTCAAACCCTGAGATGCTGATAAACCTTAAAATTTGACGATAAATTTACTATCTTCGATGATCTTTAAAAACTAAACCTAAAGATTCATTATTAATTTTATCCCTTAGCTTTTCAATTTGTTCAAAATTTTCATTAGGAATATGATGGCTAATTTTCATAACCTCATTGAGAATCTCATCGCACTTCTTCTCATCAATTAGAAAACCTCGTTTTACGAGTGATTTACTCTTATTATATAATAAAAGTATTACTTTTACTAACCCTAGCAATTTTCTACTACTCGTATAACTATCTATTTCGTTGAAAGCATTTTGAACTAAAAATGCATTTCTTATTAAATTTGCCGTAAAAATGTCTAACCTTTGATCTTCAGCTAAATTTTTTAGCCCTAGTAGCTGGATAAGATATTTAAACGCGTTTTCTTTTGCTAAAATCTTATTTACTTGTTTTCTACACTCAAACCAGTTTAAATTTATCTCAGACCAAACAACGTCTCTCTCATCCCACCATTCTGCTACATACTCAGGATAATTGGAGTATGAACTGATCCAACTAATCGCAGGATAATGTTTTAGATATGCTAGTTTAGGGTCTAAAGCCCAAATCCCCTGAACAACACGTTTAGTAGCTGCGGTAACCGGTTCGCTAAAATCTCCAGCTGGTGGAGATATCGNTCCTATAATTGTTATAGATCCTTTTTTTTTTCCTAAAGTTGTAATAACACCAGCTCGCTCAAAAAAACTTGAAAGTTTCGATGGCAAATAAGCAGGATAACCCTCTTCAGCAGGCATTTCCTCTAATAACCCTGAAATCTCTCTTAATGATTCTGCCCATCTTGAAATACTATCTGCTATAACGGCAACATCATACCCCATATCTCTATAATATTCTGCGATTGTAATACCTGAAAAGAGACTTGCTTCACGAGCAGACACGGGCATATTTGAAGTGTTGGCAATAAGCACAATATGTTCTAATAAAGGTCTTCCTGTTTTTGGATCAATAGTTTCTGTGAATTGTTTTAGAAAATTTGCAATTTCATTGCCAGGTTCTCCACATCCAATGTAGAGAACGACATCTGCGTTACAAAATTTAGCTATATGTTGTGAAATAATTGTTTTACCCGTTCCAAACCCTCCTGGAACCGCAAAAGTACCTCCTTTTGCTATAGGAAACAATAAATCTACAATACGCAAACCAGTTAGTAAAGGTTCGCTAGGTTGATCTTTTGAGCTATAAGGTTTGCTCATAGTGACGGGCCATTTTTGTAGCATACAAAAAGATTTATCTACATTATCCTTTCTCAGGGTATATATCTCGTCGACGATTGTATAATCACCTTCGTCAACAATTAACGATATAATACCAGAATTTTCAGGAGGAATTATTATTTTATGTTTAAAAAAGGAAGTTTCTTGAACGGTCCCAATTTCATCTCCACTACTTAGAGAATCATTTATTTTTCTCGACGGAATAAAGTGCCATTTTTTTGTCCTTGATAAAGAGGGAAATTCAAGGCCTCTTCCTATTTTTCCTTCTTTAAAGTGTCTGAAAGTAAGATCTAAAGGTCTCTGAATTCCATCAAAAACATTTGCTAACAAACCCGGTGCTAATTCCATAGATAAAGGTTCGTTTAGATCAATTACTTTATCGTTTAGTTTTATACTATTAGTACTTTCAAAAGATTGGGCTATTACACGATCCGAGAAGATTTGAATTACCTGACAAATAATGTTATAGTTACAAATCTTAATTAAATCATGAAGCCGAACCTGATTTTCTAAGCCTTTAATTTCAATTATAGAACCATTAACACCAGATATAAAACCAAAATTAGAATTATTAATTTCTGTGATCATTTTTTATTTTTCATACCATGTAAGTTAACATTATATTTTTTATTATGTTATTCGTTTTCTACAAATTGGACATATTTTCACAGACTTTGTAACTAGCATCCCGCAATTTGGACATTTCTTAACAATTTCTTTCCTTTCAAGTTCTTGACCACATTTAGGGCATTTTTTGCTATAGATTGATAGGATCATCCCGCATTTTTCGCATTTATTAATTAGCGATTTGCGATACTTAAAGTTTAGATTCGCTTCTTGAACTGGTTTCTCAGGTTCCGTTTCTATCTTCAATTCCAAATTTTGATGAAAATCCTGACTTCTTCTCTCTTTTTTATCAGGAAACATTTCTGAATAAATTGGTTTTTGCTTTTTTTTCAAATGGAAGGATCCTACAAACAGCAGTAGCACAAATCCTAGTATTAAAATAATTAGAAGTGGGTTTGTTTCAAATTCCATCAATATAATAAGTAAAAAGATTATAACAATTAGATAAATAATTAGTAGTAATATTTTAAGAAAAATTCTTTTTTCAGATGAATTTTCTTTCTTGTTTTCGGTTGTCATATTTTTATTTCCATTATAAAAATTACAAAAAATCTACTTTAGAAATATTTTTTAGAAATAAATTTTTCTGCCTTAATTATATCCTCATGAGTTTTCTTTGATTCAATCTCTTTATCTATATCATCGGAAATAACATCTTTTATGGTGCTTAATTTAAAGAAAACGACAGAATTTTTGTCGTTTAAATGAAAAGGAACATATTTAACCCCAGTTCCTTGATAGAATTTGAAGAAAAATTCGTAAAAATGGAGCCTTATAGCATTTATAAAAACAAGTAATCCTTCTAATAAAATAACAATCATATTACCAAAAATTGATCCTATTATACTAATTATCTCGTTAACAACCCCCCCGCTTTGAATCAAATTCATCATTGATTGAATTGCGATCATTAAAGATATATGTGCTAAAGCTAACGCTAAAATTCTAACATAAGATGCTACATTGCTCATTATCGATAATAACGTTTCAAATGACTCCATAGTACCTTCCCCTATAAGACCTCCAATTGTCTCTTCTTTCAAATAAGAAACGCGGAAAAATTTTCCAAAAGGTTTTAACAGTATTAATAATAAGCCTGGGAGCAATGGTAATAAAATAGGGTAAGGAGGTGCCATCCATACATAGATATCAAAACCAAAAGTATTAAAATAGTTCCTCCAGTTAATAACCATATTTTAACTAAAGAGTCTGTAAAACCTAAATATTTTCTATGTTGTTTCCAATAATTCAAAAATTGTATGAACCAGCCCAAATTAATGTGTAATACTCCAATTAATACTGCGAACTTAAAAACAGCCATTATATTATTTAATGGGTTGTATAAAGTGATATTGAATATTGGAATGGTAATAGGTTTTAAGTGTAAAAAAACCGTTCCAAATAATGCAATGTCCTCCATCCCAAAAAATTCACCATATAAAATCCCAGCTAGTAAGAACCGATTCCACAATACAAAATGATCCAGCAGAAATTTAAGAAATCTCTACTTTTTTTATCCTTAAAGACAATTGCTCCAACTAAACCAGAGATAACTAGTATAATACCATGTCCTATATCCCCAAACATCAATCCAAACAAAAGTGGAAAAGTTATTGCTAAAAAGGGAGTGGGATCAATTTCTGAATAAGCAGGAACGCCGTATAATTTAGTAATAGTTTCAAAGGGTCTCACAAGGAAATTATTCTTCATAATTGTAGGAGCTGTACTTCTTAAATCCTTTTTAATTTTCTTTTTATTATTCGTTGGTTCTTCCTTTAATGAAGAATCCTTTCTTTTGGAGTCTGGTGATTTTCTTGAATGAATATAACCTTTATCTTCTTTTAGACTAATAAATCTATTTTTTGTAATATCGATTGATTCAATCGTTATTTGATCTTCGAACTTTTCAATCAATCCCTTTTGTATTTCTTGTTTTTTTTCTTGTGGAGCAAAAAAACTCAAACTTAATCGATTCAAAGATAATTCTTCGATTTGATGAGAAGCCCAATTATATTCTTCTATATTTTGCATGATCTCATTTGTAGCAGCAAATAGTAGTATGTTATCATCTCTTAATCGTTTTAATTCCTTTTGATATTTATTTAAAGACGACACAATAAACTTAATTTCATCTGCTATACGAGGAAAGTTTATCCCGTTTGAGAGCAAATATTTTTTAAGAATTGGTACTTCTTCTGCATGAATAAGGCGTATTCTCTCTCTAAATACCTCTTCTTGTTCCTTTGGATAGATTACGAAAAAAGCAATTCTTTCACTGCTTAAAAAATCATACTCAAAAAAATTCGGAAAATGAGAAAATTCAAAAAGATTCTCTATATTTTCTATATTCTTTGAGAAGGTTGTAAAAGCTTTAAATTCTAAATGATTAAATTTCGATAATTTATCTCGCGTTAGCTTATATTTTTCCAAAAAAATGTAACTTGAATGAATCAAATTTATTTTATCCAATTCCACTTTGATAGTTATCATATATTTTTTTAACTCATTAACACGGTTTGAATAAAAATTAATTTCGCTCAATATTTGATTTAATAAATCGTCTATATCTTTAACTTCAAATTCTTTTCTCTCTTCTTTTTCAAATTTTAATTTTTGGAAGTCAGATTCAGTAATATTAAGGTTTTTGAATAAAATTTCTAAATTNTGGCTTAATTTCTTAATTCTATCAAATAAAACTTTATCTTTTTCAATTATATCGCTTATTTCAGGTTTCGTCTTAATGTGAACTAAATTAAGCTGGGATAAGTGTTGCAATAGAAGATCTTTGTAATTGTGATTAAAATTTACCTTAAATAATACCATTGAGCTTTTCTCTGTCATTTTTTTTCTTTCCTCACTTAAACTTTTTTTGTAATAAGATCTTTTGTATTTTTCAGACGCACATAATTTTCTCTTTCAATTTCTTCTAATACAGCTTTAATTTTTTTAATGTCTATTTGTAGTTCAGGAATTATTACATTCTTCAGACCATTTATCCTACGATTTATTTTTTTAAAATTTAGAGAGAGCTTCAATAGTATGTCTTCAGACTGTGCAACAATTATAAGACTTTCAAAAAATTTTATTAGAAGTATAATCAAATCATCAAGATAATGAGATGTATTTTCAAAAGAGTAAGCTGGTAATTTTTCTTCCCGTGTCAATTCATATTCTATTATTGGTACTAATGTTCCAATCTTTTTTATGTAATTTACAGCAATCTTTGGGTTGTATTGGATTTTACTTAATTTACTAATTGAAATAAATTCTCGTTTACCCATTTCTTTATATGTTTGATTGAGTTTAATCATAGTGTCTTTATAAAATTTTAAAAAAATTTCACGCTGTTTTAAATAATTATCCCAATTTTTTTTAATTTCAAATATTATTTGTTCTAATTTAAATTTTAGAAAATTTTCGCCTTTAACAGCAAAAGTTAACCTTTTCTGTAGACTCATTAAATTTGTTTTTGTGGGCTTAAACTCTCTAAAACTAATTGATACTTACACCTCTTCAATGTAATACTTATCAATAAAATCTTCCCGTATTCTAAATAATTGATTTTTGGGCAAATTAGATAAAGCTTGCCATGCAATATTGAGAGACGTTGAAAAATCCCTTTCTTCTGTGTACCCTTGATTTAAAAATTTTTGTTCGAAAAAGTTACCAAATCTCAGTAACGCTTTTTGATTTAAGTTTAATCCATCTTCCCCTACAATCGATATAAGATCTCTAACTTCAAGGGCAGCTGAATACGATGCTAATAGCTGAGAGTTAACGTCAGCATGGTCTTCCCTAGTAGTATCTTTACCTATTGAATCTTTCATAAGTCGTGATATAGAGGCTAAAACTTCAAAAGGGGGATATATCCCCTTTTTATCCAAGTTACGATTTAGAACTAACTGACCTTCAGTTATGTACCCTGTTGTATCTGGGATTGGATGAGAAATATCATCGTTAGGCATCGTCAAAATCGGTAATTGGGTTATTGTCCCTTTTTTACCTTTAATTTTACCAGTTCTTTCATAGAGCGATGCAAAATCAGTGTATAAATAACCCGGATACCCCTTTCTGCTAGGAATCTCTTCTTTGGCGGCGCTTAGTTCTCTTAAAGCTTCAGCATAATTCGTCATGTCTATTAAAACAACGAGAACATGCATATCTTTTTCAAATGCAAAATATTCAGCAGTAGTTAATGCTACTCGCGGAATTATTAGTCTTTCCATTATTGGATCGTCGGCAAAATTGATAAAAGAAATNATATTTTGGATGTTTCCACTTTCTTTAAAACGATTCATAAAAAAAATCGCTTCATCTTGGATAATTCCAATTCCACAAAAAATTATTAAGAATGGTTCTTCTGTCAAAACTTTTGCTTGAGTAACAATTTGAGCAGCTAATAGATTATGGGGCAATCCTTGACCACTAAATATTGGGAGTTTTTGTCCTCTTATTAAGGTAAAAAGACCATCTATTACCGATATTCCCGTTTGGATGACTTGCGTTGGATATTCTCTTGCAAAAGGATTAATTGGTAATCCGTTTATATCCCGTTCAATTTCAGTAAAAATACCTGAATTTAACACTTGTTTCGTATTAATATCAATAGGTTTTCCTAAGGAGTTAAAAACCCTTCCAAACATATCACTTGAAACCTTTATCTTAAAAGAATCTTCAGTAAAAGNAATTGTAGAATTTTCTGATGAAATTCCAGCTGTATTTTCAAATACTTCAATTGTTATTATCTTTTCATCCATTTTTACGACTTGGCCTGTGCGTTCTTTTCCATCTTCAGAATGGATTTTAACGATTTCACCATATTGTACATCGTGGTTATTATCTATGAATATTAAAGGTCCAACAATTTGTTTTATTTTCTTGTAAATTACGCTCATTTTTTCCTAAAAACTCCATATGTTAATTTTAATGACTCTATTTCGTTTAGCATTTTCTTTCTTAATTCCTCTATTTGATCAAAGTTATTATTAGGAATAGAACGGCAAGTTCTAAGAATATCATTTACAACATCGAGTTCTTTGATATCTTCAATTAAAAAACTTTGTTTTAAGAGTTCCTTGCCTTCTTTAAAAAATAATAGAATGAGTTTTACTAGTCCAATTAATTTTTTAACATCTGTAAAACAATCTATAGAGTCAAAGGCATTTTGAATTAATAAACCATTTCTAATCAAGCTTGAAATGAAAAGGATAAATTGTTGATTTTCTGGTAAGTTTTCTTCACCAACTAATTGAGTAATATTTTTTAGCTCGTTTTCTTGAGATAGGATGCTATTTATTTGNTTTCTACACTCGTACCAATCTATATCTATCTCAGGCCAATAAATATCTCTTTCAAACCACCAATCTGAAATGAATTCAGGATATTTTGAATATGAATTTAACCAATTAATCGCGGGATAATGTTTAGAATACGCTAAACTCGCATCTAATGCCCAAAAAGCTTGAACAAAACGCTTTGTGGTTGAAGTAACGGGCTCACTGAAATCTCCTGAAGGTGGTGATACTGAACCAATAATTGTTAAAGACCCAAATTTCTCTTTTCCAGAACCCTTTTCTCCCAATATCTTAACAACACCGGCTCTTTCATAAAAGCTAGAGATTTTAGAGGGTAAATAAGCGGGATATCCTTCTTCAGCTGGCATTTCTTCTAATAATCCTGAAATTTCCCGTAATGATTCTGCCCATCTTGAAGTACTGTCTGCTAAAACTGCAACATCGTATCCCATATCTCTATAATATTCCCCAATTGTAACTCCTGAAAATATACTTGCTTCTCGCGCAGATACGGGCATATTAGACGTATTAGCTAGGATAACAATTCGTTCTAATAATGGGCGTCCACTTTTTGGATCTGTTATTTCAGAAAACTGTTTTAAGACATCTGCAATCTCGTTGCCACGCTCCCCGCATCCAACAAAAATAATTATATCTGCGTTGCACCATTTTGCTAAAGACTGCTGGATTACCGTGTTATGTAATAAAATAGGTTGTTTACCTCCGATAAAGTTATGATAATCTTCAACAGTTAAATCATAGACATCTGCTTCTTTATCAATTGTTTTTATCTCTTTTACTTTGTCAAAATAAATATTTTCAGAAAGATCAAGTATTCTTTTGATGATTTTGATAATATCTTGTTCTATATCGGGTTTATATTTATCAATAACAGTATAAATCTTTTGTATCATTGATAAAGAGGGAGTTTGATTTTTTTTGATATAGTTATCAAGTCTAATACCTTTATATTTTCGAAAAATATTATGTCCTTGAGCATCTCGCCCTTGTTTTTTAATTTCTGATAGAAGTTTAACATCTATAGGAACTATATCTAAACCATCAAAATGTTTAACTTTTTTTTTTAGATAATCAAATAAGGGTAATATTTTATCATAAACGAAGATATCTGAAGATTTAAATAATGAAGCTAACTCTTTTGAGCGTTTTCCTTCAAGTTCGATATAATACGAATTCTTCTTTTTAGATACTCTATAAAGGATACCTAATCTCGAAAGAAGATAACTTAATCCAATATGTAAATTTTTACTTGCTGTAGAGAAACCAACTGTATATTTGGAAAACCATCCATCTCCAGCAAAATACCCATTTAAAAAATGGATTAATAATTTATTTGGTGATTTTAAGATACATTTTGGTATTCCGATTTCATAGGTTTTATTTTTTTCAGGAATACCCAGCATATAAAGAAATTTTTTAAATGCAGTATTCCTTACATACATATAAGGGGTTCTATCATCTGAATCTTGTCCATATTTCGCTGTTAAATCAAATGCAATTCTAGTAAGTTCCTTAAATCTATTCAATATTTGATCCGAAGTATTGTATAAATAAACACCACCATATTTTCCTTTAATATGTCCATCAGCAACAAATAGACCTAACCATTCAGCAATCTCTTTAGTTAATTTATTAGGGAATCTAAAAGGTCTAGATTGTCGTTCAGCTTTCAATAATTTAACATCAATCAAAGGTGTTTTTGAAAATTCAATTAATCTATGTAGAAAATTTAGAGTTGGTTTATTTGTACCCTGCCAATAGCCTAAAAATACATTATAAGAAACATCAATTGATTTAGCCAGGTCTTTAAGCTGATGAGATTTCTTCAGATTTTTAATTAAATTTTCAATTTTAATTAGAGCTTCTTCATCAGCTATACGAAGTGAATCATCTATATTTTTAATGTCAAAATATATTTCTTCTCCCTCAATATTGATTTTTCTTGGGACTACAACAAAATCTCCAATTTTTAAATCTTGGGCAGATTTTTCAATGATGTTTTTACCATTAAATATATGTAGTTTATGAATAGGAGTTAATTCTACAGTTCTTCCGCTTCTAGTTTTAATTTTTATATATTTATTTGTTTTTCCATGATAAATATGGGTTGCTTTCTTATTTTTTAATTTAATATTATTAAAAGAAATAACTTCT
>JGI24724J26744_10003014_pt1 | contig 11008 bp, 5 predicted proteins | sample Cruoilmetagenom7_FD_26744 | JGI IMG/M metagenome (IMG submission 26744)
AGAGTGTGCGACTGGAGCCGACTATACGGTTAATGTATTCTCACCCGCCGGATATTTTGATGATGATAATGACCCCGTCACACCCAATATTTCAGCAATTATTCCACCGTTATTTGCTTTAACTGATCCCGCATTTGATGTGGTTAGTTGCCCTAATGATCCGCTTCCAACACTTGAATGTGAAGTTCAGTCCTCTGAGTTTGCACCACCTGTATCTATTGCTCCGCGTTCAGCAGCAACGGATTACTACCAGAAGTTCACATTTAATAATGGAGTTGGTGATGACCAGGTATTTAATAACCACATACCAGTAGATCCGATATTGGTTGATGCGGTTTCAATTTCGAAAATTTCATCAATGGTAAATGTCACTCGAAGTCAGTTAGTGCCATATACCATTACATTGAGTAATACTTTGCCAGCACCCATTTATGACTTGAATGTTGTTGATCTGTTCCCGCCTGGTTTTAAATATATTGCTGGTTCAGGGCGTATTCAACAAGGTAATGGAGCATGGGTTAAATCTGAGCCGATATATAGTCAGGGTGTGACAGGTATACCTGATACTACATTGCAACAGGATATTGATATAAATGAAATTTCGGGTGTTGATAATCAGGCAGAATTTAATGATATTGCACGACTTTTAACCTGGGATAATATTGGAGTGATTGATGCAAACTCAACCACTACAGTTAAGTTATTACTTGTTGTGGGCTCTGGTGTAGGTGAAGGTGAATACGTTAACCGGGCAGTTGCAACTAATAGTCAAACTACAGGCGCAGCCTCTGGCGTTGCATCTGCTACCGTTAGAGTTGTTCCTGATCCAACGTTTGATTGCTCGGATGTGATAGGCAAAATATTTGACGATAAAAACCTTAATGCATACCAGGATGAAGGTGAAGCGGGTATACCAGGTGTGCGAGTTATTACTACAAAGGGGCTAGAGATTACCTCCGATGCACACGGGCGTTTCCACATTACCTGCGCCGTAGTGCCAAATCCTGATCGAGGTTCTAACTTTATTCTTAAACTGGATGAGCGTAGCTTACCAAGTGGTTATCGATTAACAACTGAAAACCCACGTGTAGTTCGAGCAACACGCGGTAAGATGCTTAAGTTTAATTTTGGTGCTGCAATACATCGAGTGGTTCGTCTTGATATGGCTGATGCTGTATTTGAGAAAAACAGTACTGAGATGCGCCCACAATGGTTACCTCGTCTAGACCTGTTAATTACTGAGCTAGCAAAAGATCCGTCATTACTACGCCTATCTTATTTAGCTGATAATGAAACAGAATCGCAGGTGAACGAACGCTTAGACTCGGTGAAAGAAGAAATTCAGAAACGTTGGGAAGCGTTAAATTGCTGTTATCAATTAATGATTGAAACAGAAGTTTTCTGGCGTAAAGGTGGACCAGTAGACAGGGGGGCGTTTGATGAATAAGCTCTCCCTTAAATTACATAATTTACTCTGTAGGTGTTCCTTTAGCTGCACAAGCGCACCTAAAGGTGTACTAATATATTCACTTTTCATAATATCTTTCTTATGCGTACCCGCATATGCAGAAACTGACTGGGAAGATTTGCTTGAATTTAATCAAAGCCCGGAAGGTCAGGTCGAAACTTCACCGGTAACATTAGAATCTCATGATGTCGGAGAAAATACTGAGCAACATTTGCCTCCCGCCGCAGTTTTTAATTTATGGATACAGGATGAAACTTTCTTTAAACCAAGTGAAGAAGATCGGGTAGAAATTCAAAAAGTTTTAGAGAAAGATGCAAAGACATTTAAACTTGAAAATGCAGTAGCACCTATTCCTTTTAAATCGGGTCAGGAAATTATTCCTGAAAAGTTTGTTACTGAATTAAAGCAATTGTTAGATAGAATGAAAAACCGCGATAATGTGCGGGTTCATTTTGTCGGCCACAGTGATGATGATGCACTGGGTGTCGCATCAAAAGCAAAGTATGGCGATAATATCGGCCTGTCTCGAGCGCGTGCAGAAACCACGGCTGAGTTTTTTCAACGAATATTAGATTTGCCTGCGGAATCTGTGTCATATGATGGCGTAGGTTCATCACAACCTATCGCCAGTAATAATTTAGCTGCAGGTAAGGCAAAAAATAGACGTGTAGAAGTACAGGTCTGGTATGACGAAATTACAGAGAGTGTGGTAGAAAAAGAAGTTGTAGTGCCTGCGTTAAAACTTAATCGCATTAAAGTGTGTCGTAAAGAAACGGTTTGTAAATTACGCTACAGAGAAGGTAATGCAAAACGCGCACGTATACGTAATCTGATTTCACCTTTACGTTTAGCTGAAGGTGAATCTGAAATTCCTGCAGAATTTGTTCGCCAAATAAAAGAAGTACTACATAATTTACGTGGTAAAAACAATGTCGTGGTCAAGTTTATAGGGCATACAGGTAACCTTCCTTTAACTGATCGCCAGCAGCGTATTTATGGTAAGCATAGTGCACTGTCTAAGGCGCGAGCAAGGCGAGTTGCCCTGGGTATAGCAGACGCACTTGGCCTGCCAAATACAGCTGTTGGAAGTGATGGTAAAGGTGAGACACGTCCGGTTGCATCTAATGATACGGAAAAAGGTCGCTCTTTGAATCGACGAGTAGAAGTAGAGTTCTGGCATGATGATCCGTTTCAGGAGTTTACTGCAGAAGCTCAAGCCTGTCCTGAAAAGGCCGCTGCGGAAACCATTACCCTAAACTATGATCCTCCCACCGGGCCAATAAAAGCGATTAAGTTACAACAGGGGCAACCTATAGTTTCACCGGCCTATAAAAAACGTTTAAAAACACTTTTGGAGGAAGCATCAGATCGTTCAAATGTACGTTTAAGTTTTATTGGGTACACAGATAATAAGCGTTTGTCACGACGTTCTGCCATGGTCTATGGAGATGATATAGGTTTATCAACAGCACGTGCGCAGAAAGTAATGGAGTTAATTAAAAATGATTTAAATTTATCTGATGAGCAAGTGGTATTTGAAGGTAGAGGTTTTGTGCAATCGAATGATGTTGCGAATACGGGTTTCGTACAGTTCGGTGGCTCACGTGTCGAGGTTCAGATAGTTTACGATGAGCTTGCTATTCTAGAAGAAGATGAAGGCCTGGATATTACTCGTATCAATAGAGAAGCTTCTGCACGTACACCGTATTCACTGAATCTAATGCGTATCTCAGTTGATGGTGAGCCCATTCACGATCCCTATAAAAATATAGCAGATTTACAACGTTGTACTGATGTCGCGCTAGAAGAGGCGAGCATTCAATTTAAGTTTGATAACCTCAAGCTGCAACCTCGTTTAAATATTACTGCATGGCCAAACAGTGTTCGCTATGCTGATAATGAAGAAACCGAAGAGCAGGAAAACAAGGTTCACTTTAAGTCATATAGTAATTATCGTGATTATATTGCTAAAGCAGAAATACGAGTATTTGAGGAAGAACAATCTACCCGGGATACAGCACTTGTTGTAATACCGGTCGATACAAACGGAAATGCAGAATGGTTGGCTAGCTATGATGATTTTGAAGGCCCAACTAAAAAATTAAAGTATTTACTCAGGGTATACGACAGCAATAATAACTATGATGAAACCAGCGCGCTTCCTCTGTGGTTACTGGAAAACTTGCATCATCAAAAAACTGATGAGAGTCTGGAAGTCGAAGCAGTTGATATAGAAAAAGAGTTATTAGTTGGTTATGGCGAAAGTCATCTGTCACGACAAACTATTCCTTTACAAGGAGGAACGGTTACGGTTAATGGTGAAAAGATACCTGAAGGACACTCGGTCTGGTTGGCAGGTAGAGAGCTACCAGTTAATGATGCTGGTGAGTTTGTTAGTGATGAAATTTTTCGACCTGGATTACATACAGTGGAAGTGGCAGTGCTTGATAAAGAGGGCAATGGTGAACTGTTTTTACGTGAGCTCGAATTAAAGAAAAGTGACTGGTTCTATGTGGGTATAGCAGATGTAACATTTGCAAAAGACAACACTAACGGACCGGCAAATATTGTTACTCAGGATGACACTCACTATGAGAATGAATTAAATAAAGATGGTCATTTAGCATTTTATGTTGATGGGAAGTTCGGAGATGCATGGCAATTAACAGCAAGTGCCGATACAGGTGAAGGCCCAGTTGATGAAATTTTTAGTAACTTTTTAGAGAAAACACCGGATGCCTTATTTAGAAGGCTAGATCCTGATTATTATTATCCTACCTTTGGCGATGATAGTTCGGTTGTGGAAAATGCACCTACCTCGGGCAAGCTTTTTGTAAAAATTCAACGCCAATCTGATTTTGCCTTATGGGGTAATTTTATAGCAGAGTATGTTGATACAGATCTGGCGCATATTGACCGAGGTTTATATGGTGTAAATGGGCATTTTGAAAGCAAAGAATTTACAAACTTTGGCGAAAAAATATTTAGCGTTGATGCCTTTGCCGCGGAACCCGGTACCATTGGTGGCAGAGATGAGTTTAGAGGTACGGGTGGTTCACTATACTTCTTACGCCACTTAGATATTATGGGCGGTTCAGATCGAGTTCGTATTGAAGTGCGGGATAAAGATTCCGGTATTGTTCTGGCAACAAAGCAACTGGCACCCGCACTTGATTATGATATTGATTATATTCAGGGGCGAATTCTATTAAGTGAGGCATTGCAATCAACGGCAACTGATAACTTTATTGTTAATAATGGTTCACTTAGTGGTAATCCTGTTTATTTGGTTGTGCGTTATGAATATACACCAGGTTTTGAAAACCTGGATGATGTTGCAATAGGTGGTAGAACCCATTACTGGCTCAATGACAATATTAAACTTGGTGCAACACTAAGTTCTCAGGAAGAAGAAGGTAATGAAAATAATCTATCTGCTGTAGATATAACATTACGTAAAAATGCAGGCACCTGGTTAAAGTTAGAGTTTGCACAAACAGAAGGTAGTGGTAGTGAATCTCTGGGTTCAAATGATGGTGGTTTTAACTTTAATGAACTGGATGCAGGTTTAGCAGTAGAGGGTGAAACGAGTGCTGCGTATCGTTTAGATTCTAATTTACGATTAACTGATATGGTTACAGGGCTTAAGGGTCAGGCTACGTTTTATATGCAAAATAGAGAGGCTGGTTATTCTGCGCCCGGGCAATTAACAGCAAATGATATTCAGCAGTTTGGTGGTTCTTTAAATATGCCGCTAACAGAAAGCATCGGTTTGAATGTAAAGGCTGATGTAAAAGATCAGGAGGCATCACTTAAAACTGAAAATGCTGATGTGGATATAAGCTATCGCCTGAACCCTAACTGGCAATTAAGTAGTGGTGTTCGTGTTGATACTCGTGAAGATAGCTCTACGAGTATTGTGGCAACACAGAAGCAGGGTACACGAACGGATATAGCAGTTGATGCAACGTATAATTCACTGGAAAATTGGACAGCATATGGTTTTATGCAAGGCACAGCTAACGCAACGGGTAACCGTGAAGATAATAACCGGGTAGGTACCGGTGCCACAATGCGCGTAACCGAACGCCTTAGTCTTGAAGGTGAAGTTTCTGCAGGTGATACGGGTACAGGCGTTCGTTTAGGTACAGATTATTTAGTTAGTGATCGATCAAATATATATATGAACTATGCATTGGATAATGAGCGTTCAGATAATGGTGTGCGTGCACGAAAAGGTAATATGACAACCGGTTTCCGTAGTCGTTATAGTGATACCACAAGTCTTTATGGCGAAGAACGTTATGCGCATGGTGATGTGCCTACGGGCTTAACTCATGCAGTGGGTGTAGATATAGCACCTAATGATCGTTGGAATTATGGGGCAAGTGCTGAGGCCGGAACACTGGAAGATAAGGAAACAGCTGCACAAACCGATCGTTTCGCATTGGGTTTTGTACTGGGTTACGAACATGAGGCAATTAAATATACCGGTGCTATAGAATATAGAGATGATACTTTAGAAAATTCCGATCTTACACAAACCGAACAAAAAACCTGGTTATTTAAAAATACTTTCCGATATCAAATAAATGAAGACTGGCGCTTTATCGGCAAGTTAAATTACTCTGATAGTGAAAGCTCAGAAGGTGATTTTTACGATGGTGAATTTAAAGAGTATGTCGTTGGTTATGGTTACCGCCCCGTATTAAATGACCGCTGGAATACATTGTTTAAGTATACGCATTTTTTCAATGTGCCATCATCAAGTCAGTTGCTTACGGGTACGGAGACAGCTGATTTTATACAGAAATCGAATATATATGCTATCGACACAATATATGATTTAAGTCGTCGATGGAGTGTGGGTGCTAAGTATGCTTATCGCCTGGGACAGGTGGCACAAGATCGTACAAACCCTGAGTTCTTCGATAGTCGTGCCAGTTTGTATGTGTTGCGTGCAGACTGGCACTTTGTACATCGTTGGGATGCATTAATGGAATACAGATTGTTGGATTTACCAGATGCACAGGATAGTAAATCAGGTTCTTTACTGGGTCTTTATCGTCATATTGGTAAAAACATTAAATTTGGTATAGGCTACAATTTCACTGAGTTTTCGGATGATTTAACCGACCTTGATTTTGATAGTCAGGGTGTATTTATTAATATAATTGCAAAAATTTAAATCGTCTTTATGTCATCAGCGGATGTTAATGTGATGACTGATTATTATGGAATAGAGATGAAAAAAATAATTACAATACTCTTTATGCTTTTTATATCAACAAATGTAAATGCTGAAAGTTTTTTTGATAACACAATCATAGGTGTTTCTTTTATCAGCCAGAGTGTTGATATTGAAGTAACCGGTCCAGGTTCTATAGGACTTGGTTCAGACACGGGTAGTGGCTTTGGTATATATTTAGATAAATACTATAAACAGAAATATCGTTTCAATAGTACCTTAAGCTTTATATCTTATGATGCTTTTGATATTACTCAGCTTATGGTTTCTGCAGATTACCTGTTTCCATTAAACCCTCAAGTTAGCCTTTTTAGTGGAGCATCATTAGGTGCAGCTGCGCAAAAATACACAGATTCTAGTGTAACTGATTCAGCTGTTGGAGCGGTTTATGGTGTGCAGGCAGGTGCTATCGTATTTATTAATGATAACCTGATGCTAGAAGCAGGCTATCGGTTACGCCCAACCAGTATTGAAACCAATATCGCGAGTTCACTGGGCACAGTTTCAACTATTGATGATTTAAGTGAGGTTTATATTAGTCTATTGCTAATGTTCTAAATTCTAGAATGGATTATAACGAAGTTATTAACGCTTCATATGGATAGCGTTTCGTGATTATGTTGCTGTGCTCAAATACATCCAGTAAAGTTTCGTATTCTTCTCGGCCGATAGACCCATTATGATTCCAACAACCCAGCTTTTGATATGTTTCTATAGTATTGCATAGTACTTTGAAATCAACTTCATTTAAAAAACCATAATCCTGCAGTTGCCTTGCAATATCTGAGGCCTTACTTTGTTGGCACTGTAGCAATGAGGTTTTATAGTTTTCGAAAAAAGCTGTGGCAACATCAGAAGCTAGCCATTCACTTGTTGCGCACAGGCTGCTAAATGCAACAGGGCCTATGGCTTCACCGACAGATGCCACAACCTTTGCAATACCATCGGCCTCTAGTTGTTGCGGAGCGGGCCCTTGCTGGTGTACAAAATCCCCCAGGCCATTTCTGAAGCTATCATCTATTTGGTTTACATCTCCCGCATCAATCGCATTGATACTTGACCATTTAATATTGTTTTTATAAAGCGCATATTTCAACATGGCCATAGGCTGAAAGAAATGATCTACGAGTATGGGTTTAGCAATCAAATCACTCCAATGAAATTGCTCTGTTGTTTTCTGACGACTAGCGATAAAAAAGCCATCACGTGAATTTATTTGAGCAAAGTGGCGAATGTTATCTGCATCATCGTTTTCAAGTGATGCAAAACCTGCTGCTACAGCTGACTGTGATACATGGCAACCGCCGTCAGCTAAGCGATCTTTAACTAGGTTGTCGGGTTTTTGTACGCTATAGTTAACATCGAATCCTGTGCGCTTTAAATGCCCTCCTGCCATTGTCATTAAATAAGGGCTGTAAAAAGCTGAGTGGCGTAAAGCCATTAGATTTAGTTGGCTCATGATATTTTCCTTTTGAGTAAGTCATCTATAACTTTTGTAACAGCAACAAAACCAAAAGTGGCGGTAACCTGAGTGGCAGAACCAAAGCCCAGTGTGCAGTCAAGCTGAACACCTTTTACACTCGGTTTTGCATAATCAACGCCTCCATCATCAGTAGGGTATTGTTGTTGTTGCGTTGAATAAACACATTTAATACCAAAAGACCGCTTAGGGTTTCTTGTGAAGTTGTATTGATTACGTAACTGTGAACGGACTGTAGCTGCCAGTGGGTCATTCCATGTTTTTGCTAAATCAACTATCTCTATTTTTCTAGGGTCAGTTAAACCACCTGCACCACCTGTGGTAATGACGGGGATTTTATTTCGTTTGCAGTAATAGATAATGGCGCATTTAAATTTAATGCTATCAATTGCATCAATAACATAATCATAATTTTGCTGTAAATATTTCTGGCAGTTAGTTTCGGTAATAAAGTCATCAATAATATTAACCTTACACTCGGGGTTAATTACTTTGATTCTTTCTGCCATTGTTTCAACCTTAGACAGGTTAATGGTGGTACTTAATGAATGTATCTGGCGGTTAATATTACTGACGGCAATATCATCGTGATCAATCAGGGTAATTTCACCAATACCCGTACGAGCTAAGGATTCAACAGCCCAGGAGCCTACACCGCCAATACCAATAACGCAGATATGTGAGTTTCGAAAAATGTCTAAAGCCTGTTGTCCGTAGAGGCGGGCAATGCCACCGAATCTGTTTTCGTAGTCGCTCATTTAAAAGTAATTCGTCAGTTGTCAGTCAAAGGCTTATGATTTTTATAATCTGGTTTAGATACGTTTGTTAGATTATAACATATTGAATTTGATAGTAATAATTGTCATTTAAGGTTGTCGCAACTAGCGGCATTTGCTTTAGCTGGTTATTGGTGTGGGAATAAAAATGGCGATTAGGTTAAACTCGCCTGTATGTAATGAGGACCTTGTGCGAGGTGGATTCTGTCATCTGCAAATACTTGTGTCAGAAATCCAGCAGTCTTATGCTATCTAAAGTCACTGGATTCCCGATACAAGTGTTCGGGAATGACGTTTTTTTTGTTTTTATCGTGTAAAGCTTCCGCCCCGAAATACTTATAAAAATGTAATTTTTGATTTACGACTTATGACAAATAACTATATATTCGATGCAACACCTGAAAACTTCAAAGAGCTTGTGATTGGTAACTCCATCAGGGGCCCAGTGATGGTGAATTACTGGAGCTCTAATGCAGGGCCCTGTATGAAACTCTGGCCTACACTTGAGGCGCTGGCTAACGAGTATTCAGGACGTTTTTTACTGGTTAACGTGAACACAGATAAGTATAAATCGTTTGCCCAAAATGAACTGGGTATCGTAAGTGTACCTACCTTACAAATTTTTCATAATCAGCAAGTAGTCGATGTGATGCATGGTGCTGAATCTGAGGGTAGTATTCGACAATTGTTAGCTCGCCACTTACCCAGATCATCAGACAGTTTACTGGTTGAATCTGTGAGAATGTACAATGACAATAAGCCAGATCAGGCAATTGAAGAATTAAAAGAATTACTGAAGACTGATCCGGAAAACCCTCGTATTGCTACTTCAATTATTAAACTAATGTATAGAGAATCTCGATTTGATGAGCTTGAGCAATACATGCAGACCCAGTCGCCAGCCGTACAAAATAATGAAGAAATGATGAGTTTACTCACTCATTCTAAATTGCACAGAGCTGCTACAAAAGTTAAAGATATTGATCAACTCAATGCTGATATACAGGCTGATAGTACTAATCTTGATTTGATTTATCAGCTAGTTGCTATGGATGCATTAAATAATCATGTAACAGATGCTCTAGATCAGTTGCTAGAAATGTTGAAGATAGATGCTAGCTATGAAAACAATTTACCTGCAAAAACCATGGTGTTGTTATTGAATACACTGGGTAGTGATTCAGCTGAGGCTAAAAGTTATCGAGTTAAAATGATAGATGCTCTTTCATCTGTGTAATTATAAAAACAGGATTTGACTCAGCGGTAATATTTCTATTTTTAAAATCTCCAACCAATGCCCATTAGCAGCTCACGCCCACGATTGGGTACGCCCTCAGTTAAGCTAGTGCTGGCGGTGGGGGTGAGGTAATCTTCATCCAGCAAATTTTTCACCTGCACGAATGCAGTCAGGTCTGTTGAAAATTTGTATTGTAATTTCGCAAAAAGTAACCAGTAATCATCAAGTGTTATGCGGTTGCTTCCTATTGCCATTTGTCTCTCATCCAGATAATTGGCAATCAGGTTTGCATTCCATTTTGTTTGTTGATAGTTGATCGTTAGTGCACCTAAGTGTTCAGCTTCACGAAATGCCAGGTCAGGCTTTTCGTTAATTTTTGTGAAACTGGCACGTAGCATCCAGTGCAAGTCTATTTCGTGTGATACCTCTAATTCAAAGCCCTTTGCCGGATCCTGGTCTATGTTTGCATATTGCAGGGTGCCCGTGCCCGTGTCGCTTTGAACAATGGAATTCTCAAAATGATTTGTAAAATAGCCCAGTGATAATCCCGTTTGAGGCCATTGAGCCACCCAGATAAAGTCCCAACTTTTTACTGTTTCAGGTTTTAAATCAGGATTACCTAATGCCACCGGGTTATTAAGCAGGTTAAGCTCACTTTCAGAGGGCGCACGAAAGGCCTCGCCATAGAGGAATTTTATACTGTGATTCGGGTTTAACTCCTGTACCAGGCCCAAGCGTGGGCTAACCTGAGATCCGATATCTGCAAAATCGTCATAGCGAAGCCCAAGTGTTAGATAAC
>JGI24724J26744_10003015_pt1 | contig 11006 bp, 10 predicted proteins | sample Cruoilmetagenom7_FD_26744 | JGI IMG/M metagenome (IMG submission 26744)
CGGGGGTCGCGAGCCCCTCCACCGCTACCAGTTTTATTTTATGCTTTTTTTATGTCCTGAATACTGACTACCGGTTATAATTATAATATGCTACTCAAAAAAGTCCGAAAAACAGTTGAAAAGTATCTAATGCTGAATAAAGGAGATAGAGTACTCGTTGCTGTCTCAGGCGGACCTGATTCAGTAACATTGCTGAACGTATTACTATCTCTCCGGGATAAATACAACCTGTCTCTCTCAGTGGCGCATCTGAACCATATGTTACGGGATACAGAATCTGAGAAAGATGCATGTTTCGTAANGGAATTATCGGAAGAATTAGGACTCTCATGCTTTGTCCATGAAGAGAATGTCGCTTCCCTTATCAAAAATTCTCACCTCTCTCCGGAAGAAGTCGCCAGAAAAGTGAGATATGATTTTTTGCTTGATGTTGCAAAACGTGAAAAAATAGATAAGGTGGCGCTGGGACAGACTGCCGATGACCAGGCAGAAACGGTTCTCCTTGGTATTATAAGAGGCTCCGGACTGGCTGGACTTTCCGGCATTCCTCCCATACGACAGCTTGGCAAGTCCAATATCAGAGTAATTCGCCCTCTGATTGAAATATTCCGCCGGGAAATCGAAGGATACCTTGAAGAAANAAAAATTGCATCAAGAGTAGATAGTTCCAATCTTAAGCCGCTTTATCTTCGAAACAGAATTCGACTTGACCTGNTTCCTCTCATTGCCGAGAGATATAACCCAAGCATCAAATCGGTGCTCGTGCGAATGGCAAACATACTGCAGGAAGATAATGCTTATCTAACTGAGAAAGCAGAAGAGCTGGAACAGGAAGCACTCAGAAAAGACAAAGCGCAAGTCAAGATGAATCTTGACATTCTCAAGTCTCTGCCCGCACCTTTACGGCAAAGGCTGGTGCGCAAGGCATTTAATGAGGTAACTGGAAACATGCAGCCACTTCCCTTCGTCCACTGGGAAAGCATAAATGAACTCCTGCAAAACGGCAGAACAGGTTCACATATAAAGCTACCGCATGAAATCATAGCGAAGAAAGAGTATGAATTCCTTGTTATCATGAAACAATGTGTGCAACAGATAAGAACCAGTGATTTGGATTACAGGCTTGAAGTCCCTGCGGAAAACCACATACCCGAAATCAATTTAACTGTAAATACCAACCTCCTTAATAAAGAAGATGTACAGCAGAATTATATGAGGGAAAGAATCGCTTGCTTCGATTATGATATGATAAAGTTTCCTCTGCATATACGGTTCAGAAAGCCAGGAGACAGTTTCATTCCTATTGGAATGAAAGGAAGCAAGAAACTGAAGAAGTTTTTCATCGATAGTAAAGTCCCTTTCAGCGAGAGAGACAGAATACCGCTATTATTAAGCAATGGAGAAATCGTATGGGTACTGGATCCTTATAAACGCGGATGGGGACGGATAGGAGAAAGAGTAAAGGTAAACAAGGAAACTCACAGGGTGCTTCAAGTTGAAGTTGTTCCCACCTCCGAAACATGCTATAATGGCAAACACAATTCAAAATTAGAGGAATAAAATGACTGAAAAAGACGAAAAAGACAAGAAGAAAAAGACAAATCCTCCGATAAAACCTTTCTTTTTCTGGATTGCGATGTTTGCAGTGCTTCTTTTTGTTGTCAGCTACTACAGGATGAACCCGGTTCAGGAAAAACGAATAAGATACGATACTTTTATGGAAGAAGCAGGGCGTGGGAATATTAAACTCGTTCGGATAAGAGGGAACCAGATACGAGGAGAAATGAAAGAAGAAGTTCTGACATTTAATGAGGTGAATGGGAAAGAGACACGATACAAGTACTTTAAAACAGACCACCCGTTCAAGAATGATGCTTCTCTTCAGAAACTTCTCGAAGAGCAGAAGATACAAATCATACCGGAGCCGGAGACGTCTTTCTGGACAACATGGCTGGGTCCTATGATTCCCCTCCTTTTGATTATAGGATTTTTCTGGTTTTTCCTTTACAGACAGATCCAGACAGGCGGAAACCGTGCCCTGTCGTTTGGTAAAAGCAGGGCAAAACTTTTCACGAAAGACAACCCGAGAGTCACCTTTAGAGATATAGCAGGAGCAGATGAACCAAAAGAAGAATTACAGGAAATTATTGCTTTCCTCAAAGACCCCAAAAAGTTCACCAAGCTTGGAGCTAAGATTCCAAAAGGGGTGCTTTTGTTCGGTCCGCCCGGATGCGGAAAAACTCTCCTGGCGAAAGCAGTTGCCGGGGAAGCAGATGTCCCTTTTTACTCCATAAGCGGTTCAGATTTTGTTGAGCTTTTTGTAGGAGTCGGCGCATCCCGCGTAAGAGATCTTTTCGAACAAGGGCGAAAGAGTTCAATCAACAGCGGGCGAGGCTGTATCATATTTATTGATGAGATAGATGCCGTCGGAAGACAGCGGTTCTCCGGAATCGGCGGGGGGCATGATGAAAGAGAGCAAACATTAAATCAGCTTCTTGCGGAGATGGACGGATTCGATACAAAGGCAGGTCTTATTCTTATTGCAGCAACTAACCGTCCAGACGTGCTTGACGCAGCATTGCTCAGACCTGGGAGATTAGACCGCCAAATCGAGGTTTACAGTCCCGACCTCACAGGAAGAGAACAAATTCTAAAAGTTCATTCACGCGGAATTACCCTTGCAAAGAGTGTTAACCTTAAAACGATTGCCCGCGGGACTCCCGGGTTTTCCGGTGCGGATCTTGCAAACCTTCTTAATGAGGCAGCTCTCCTCTCAGCACGAAGGAACAAAGATAAGGTTTTCATGAGAGAGATGGAAGACGCAAAAGAAAGGATAATCGCAGGGCCTGAAAGAAAGAGCAGGGTGATATCTGATTATGAAAAGAAAATAGTCGCTTACCATGAAGCAGGGCATGCTCTGCTTGCATACCTTATTCCCGAAACCGACCCACTGCATAAGGTTTCCATCATCCCGAGGGGCGGGAAAGCTCTTGGGTACACATTGCAGATACCTATTGAGGACAGGTATCTCACCACCAAGAAGGAACTACTGGGTAAGATGACTGTTTTCCTTGGAGGACGCGTGGCAGAGACAATGGTTTTTAATGAAGAGACTACCGGTGCCCAGAATGACCTCGAGATGGTATCGCATGTGGCGCGAAAGATGATTTGTGAATTCGGGATGAGCGAAACTCTTGGGCCATTGACTTACAGGGGAAATCCTGAGCAGGTTTTTCTCGGACGGGATATCACAAAAGAGAAAGCTTACAGCGAAAAGGTTGCTGTTGATATTGACAGGGAAGTACATTCCCTTGTCGAAGAATCTTATCAGAGAGCATTGAAACTCCTCGGAAAAAATAGGACTCATCTTGACAACATTGCTTCTATGCTCATGGAAAAGGAAGTCCTTGACGGGAAAGAGGTAGAAAAAATATTGAAGGAGACTAATGGACAGAGAGAAAATAAAAAAGGCAGTAGTAATGATTCTGGAAGCAATAGGAGAGAACCCAAAACGTCCGGGGCTTGAATCCACTCCTGAGCGGATAGCCTCCATGTGTGAAGAGCTATTCAGCGGTTTAGCAAAGGATCCCGCCAGGGAATTGAAAAAGGTTTTCGGAGAAGACCACGAAGAAATGGTTCTTATAAAAGATATCCCCTTTTTTTCCGTTTGTGAACATCATCTCCTTCCNTTTTTTGGGAAAGCGCATGTTGCTTATATTCCCCGCAACAAAAGAGTAAGCGGTCTTAGCAAACTCGTGCGGGTAATTGACATTTTGAGCAGAAGACCGCAACTTCAGGAACGACTTACAACGCAGATTGCCGATACTATTCAGAACANACTTAAACCGCANGGCGTCCTTCTGGTGATTGAAGCCGANCACATGTGCATAACCGCCAGGGGAGTTCGAAAACCCGGTTCTGTAACTGTGACATCAGCGGTTCGCGGATTATTTCAAACCAGCGAATTAACAAGATCTGAAGCAATAGCTCTCATTAAAAACCGGTAGCCTTTGAACTCTGGACTAAAATTTCGAGGTAGACACGGTAAGCTCTTGGAGTTAGGTGAGAAAACGGTCGTTTGCGGTATTCTCAATATAACTCCGGATTCTTTCTTTGACGGAGGACTGTATAACAACAAACGTAAAGCCATTGAAAGAGCTCGCCAATTAGTTCATGAAGGTGCAGAGATGCTTGATATCGGGGGAGCATCAAGCCGTCCCGGAGCAGACCCTGTAGCGGCTGACGAGGAACGAAAGAGGATTATGCCTGTTTTAGAAGCGCTTGTTGATGAAGTGGACATACTGATTTCCGTTGACACTTACAGGTCGCAGATAGCAAAAGAAGCTCTTGAGATAGGAGTTGACATTATCAATGATATAACAAGTTTGGGGGAAGACCCGGATATGGCATACGTAGTTGCTGAGAGCGGTGCAGGAATGGTATTGATGCATATGCAGGGCAGCCCCAGTACTATGCAGAAGAACCCCAAATACGACGATGTTATAGCAGAAATCAGCAGTTTCTTACAAGAAGCATTCAATACAGCAACTGCATCCGGAATAGACAAGGACAAGATAGCTATTGACCCCGGCATAGGTTTTGGGAAACGACCGGAACATAACCTCGAAATAATCAGGCGGCTTTCTGAACTTCGCGATTTGGGACAACCGATTTTCATAGGGGTTTCACGGAAATCGATCATAGGCGATGTCCTCAATTTGCCGTTGGATGAACGTATTGAAGGAACAGCAGCCCTTGTTGCATGTTCAATAATGAATGGTGCAAACATTGTGCGAGTACATGATGTAAAATATATGTCGCGAGTCGCCCGTATGGCAGATGCTATAAGGAAAGGCATATCTTATGCATAGACAATTAATCGGTTATTGGAGGGTATCAGAGTAATGCCCAGGCTTGGAGTTAATGTTGACCATGTTGCTACTATCCGCCAGGCACGCGGCACTTTTGAACCTGCCCCGGTTAGAGCTGCTGTCATTTGTGAACTTGCCGGAGCAGATGCCATAGTTGCCCACCTCCGTGAAGATAGAAGGCATATGCAGTATAGAGACATGGAACTCATCAAGGAAATAAGTAACATCAAATTAAACTTTGAAATGGCTGCTACCGAAGAGATGGTAGATAATGCCCTGGCTATTTTACCAGAGCAGGTAACACTTGTTCCGGAGAAGAGAGAAGAGTTAACTACAGAAGGCGGTCTAAACGTCTGCAGGCAGGCCCGGAAGCTATCGGGGATTGTTGAGACATTGCACAAGAAAGGAATAGCTGTCAGCCTGTTTATCGATCCTGCAGAGAAACAGGTAAAAGCATCCTGCGAGACAGGGGCAGAAGCCGTTGAACTTCATACAGGAAGGTATGCTGAAGACTATTCCCGGGGAAGATCCGGAGATGAGTTAAAAAAACTAATCAGCATGACGGAGCTTGCAAAAAATCTTCATCTTGATGTCCATGCCGGACATGGGCTAACATATCAGAATGCCAGACAGGTTGCAATTATTGGTGGAATAGAAGAGTTGAATATAGGCCATACGATCATAGCCAGGGCAGTTCTCACAGGGCTTGAAACAGCGGTTAAGGACATGGTTGCCCTGCTAAAGAACAGTTAATCCCGGGAAAGCACGGAAAATAATATGCAGGTCACAGGTATTGGAATAGATATAGTGGAAGTTGCACGTATGCGGGAAGCAATCCAGAAATGGGGAGAACGTTTCCTGAAACGCGTCTTCACTGCTACAGAGATAGAGTATTGCAGCAAGCACATTAACAAAGGAATCCACTTTTCAGCACGATTTGCAGCAAAAGAGGCTGTTAAGAAAGCAATAGGGAAAAACATAAAGTGGACAGATGTAGAGGTTGTTAACGAAGGGAATGGAAAACCCATAGTAAAGCTGGGGGAAAACATCGGCCTATCCCGGATTTTACTGAGTATCTCGCATACTGATGAGTACGCAATTGCACACGTAGTTATTCAGGCAAAGGATTCTGTTTCGTGAAGCCTGAAATCGTCTAACTTTGGGGAGGNGAAAAATGAAAGCTGTAACTGCAGAGGAAATGAAAACAATCGATAAGAAAGCTATGAAAGACTTTNCTATGCCCGGACTTATACTCATGGAGAATGCCGGCATTCGGGTTATGCAGAAAGCAAAAGAAATGCTTAAGGACATAGATAATCCGAAGGTTTGCGTTGTCTCAGGTAAAGGGAATAACGGTGGAGACGGTTTTGTCGCTGCGAGACATCTTCACAGCGCAGGGATTAACACTGTGATCTTTTTTATAGGCAGCAAGAGAGATCTTAAAGGTGACGCGCGGGTGAATTTCAATATGGCCGTCCACCTCGGCCTACGTATTGTTGAAGTATCGAACAAAGGAACACTCAGAAAAATAAAACCTGAGCTTGCATCATGCAATCTGATAGTTGACGCAATCGTAGGAACAGGTGCTAAACAAAAAATGAAAGGTCTCCTGGCAGAAGCAATCAGTCTTATTGTAGATTCCGGCGCGAAACCCGCTGTATTATGTGTTGATGTTCCCTCAGGCATTGACAGCGACATCGGAACTCCGCTCGGAGTATGTGTGAAAGGGACTGAAACTGTCACATTCGGACTCCCAAAAATAGGGCTTCTTGTTCATCCGGGAACAGATTTTACGGGTAATCTTACGGTAGCGGATATAGGCCTGCCGGAAGAATTACTGCAGAGGAAACAAATTTCTGTGAATCTCCTTGAAAAAAAGGAAATAGCAAATCTCCTCCCTGCAAGACCATCAGATGCACACAAAGGAACAATGGGACACGTCCTTATTCTGGCAGGTTCCCACGGGTACACAGGTGCAGCTATTCTGTCCAGCATTGGAGCGCTTCGCTCAGGATGCGGACTTGTTACACTCGGAACCCCCAGAAGTCTGAATGCGGTCTTTGCGACCAAACTAACCGAGGTAATAACCAAACCCCTGCCTGAAACAGGAATAACCACGCTTGGGCTTGAAGCTGAAGATGATATCATTGATATTGTCGAACAGGTGGATGCGGTAGCTATAGGACCCGGGTTAGGAAAACATCCGGAAACAGGAGCTCTGATACGCAAACTTATCATGACAATTGATAAACCTATGGTCATTGATGCAGACGGACTAAACAATCTTGAAGGAGATCTTCCTCTTTTGGGAAAGAGGCAAGCACCGACTGTTATAACTCCCCATCCGGGAGAAATGAGCAGACTCCTTGGTACATTAACTTCTGAAATACAGGCAAACCGGATTAAATTTGCCAGAGATTTGGCGGTAAAACAAAACATTGTTACAATCTTAAAAGGAAAAGGAACAGTCGTTGCTGGTTCCGACTCCAGTGTGTTTCTTAACCCCACAGGCAACTCAGGCATGGCCAGCGCAGGAATGGGAGATATCCTCACAGGAATCGTGAGCAGTCTTATAAGCCAGGGGTTAACCCCTCTTGATGCAGCAAAAACAGGCGTTTATCTTCACGGACTTGCAGGAAACATTGCTGCCTCGGTCAAAGGGGAACGAGCCCTTATTGCAACAGACCTGATTGATTCTTTACCGCAAGCTTTTAGAGAACTTGAACTTTCGTAATTAGGGGTTACCCTTAGTGTTTTCTAAGATGGGAAGGCAGAATTGCAAGCTGTTCTCTATATTTGGCAACTGTACGTCGCGCAATCTTAATCCCGTCTTTTTCCACAAGTGCTGCTATTTCGTTATCCGAAAGAGAAGCTGACGGGTCTTCATGTTTAATTATATCTGCGATTTTTGCCTTTATAGTTCTTGTTGACGTATTGTTGTGGTCATTCTGAAGAATCCCACTGAAAAAGTATTTCAGCTCAAATATTCCCTGTTCCGTCTCGATATATTTATTGGTTATAACCCTGCTTATCGTAGACTCATGGAGCTTCAATTCCGCAGAGATATCTTTTAACCTCAACGGTTTCAGGTGAAAAACCCCCTTTTCCATAAACTCTCCCTGTTTCTCCACAATACATTGAGCCACGCGATACATCGTACGATTCCTCTGCTGAATACTTTTAATAAGCCACAGCGCAGACTTGAATTTTCCAGCCAGATACCTCTTTGTTTCCTGTGATGGATTTTTTCTTAAAAGATTTTTGTAGAACGGGCTCACCCTTAGCCTTGGAAGATCATAATCGTTTACGGCAACATGGCATTTGTCATCTACTTTTTTTACCGTAATATCAGGAATTACATACCGGGGAAGAGACTGATTAAACTTGTACCCGGGTCTTGGTTCGAGAGTAGCAATGACTTCTGCAGCTTTCTTTATATGCTCAACATCCACCCCCAAACCGGCGGCAATCCGGTTGTATCTCTTTTTCTGAAGTTCCGGCAGGTATTCAGACGCCATTCTGATCGCCAGATGATTTTCTTNCTTTGGCTTAAGCTGGATTAACAAAGACTCCTTCAGATCTCTCGCTCCAACCCCCAGAGGATCAAACATTTGAATAAGAGACACAACTTTTTCAACTTCTTGTAAGGTATTACCTGACATATTTGCTATGTCGCGGATTGAGGTGCGCAGATAACCGTCTTCGGAAATATTTCCGATCACCATCTCTCCAAGCTTATAATCAGAACAATCCGAAATTTTAAGCTGTCTCATGAGATGAGTTTGGAGGCTCGGGATATCTTCCGGAAAGTTCTGGTGATAATATAGGTCTTTCTCGTCCCCGGGAATTGTATCAGTATGATTGAAATTTTNGAGGTATTCTTCCCATAACTCCTGAGAATTGGCAGCTTTTTCCATTTCTTCTATTAAGCTGTCAGTTTCTTCATCAGATTCCTTGTCCTGATGCTCTNCTTCCTCCTGCATTTCCTCAAGAGCCGGATTTTGAATCAATTCCTGNTGAATAACTTGTCTGAGTTCCATGATAGGGAGCTGCAGAATATGCAACGCTTGCTGCATCTTAGGATAGAGGCCCATCTTCTGAACCTGTTTCTGTGAAAGTTTTTGCTCAAGCGCCATTTCATCCTCCCTGTATATACAGAAAAATATCACACATTAGCCCTGGTTGTCAAAAAAATTCCGTTGTCATTTCATTTCTTGTATGATATATTTTTTACTGTTGACAACTTGGCATAGAGTGCGGCANAGGAGAATCAAATGAATAAGAAGAGCGATTCTTACNACAATGACAGAGAATTACTCAAATTAACTCCGGGCATCAAAGAAGATTTCACTGAAACTGACCCATGGAGAGTTCTAAGGATTTTCGGAGAGCTGGTCGACGGATTTGACTCTCTTGCCAGGATAGGTCCGGCTGTTACCTTTTTCGGATCTTCCCGTTTTAAACAAGATAACCCTTACTACCAAGCCGCCAGAAAAACAGCCGGAATTATTGCGGATAAGGGATTTGCTGTAATCACAGGCGGAGGCCCCGGGATAATGGAAGGGGCAAATCTCGGTGCATATGAAGCAGGCGGAGTATCAGTCGGTTGCAACATTGATCTTCCTGAAGAACAGAAACCAAATGATTACCAGACAATCCGTTTGTATTTCCGGTATTTCTTTCTCAGGAAAGTCATGTTTGTAAAATATGCAGTAGCCTTCCTGATCTTCCCCGGTGGATTCGGNACAATGGACGAATTATGCGAATCACTCACGCTTGTTCAAACCCGCAAGATTGAACACTTTCCAATTGTGCTTTTCGGTTCGGATTACTGGAACGGCTTGGTGCAATGGATGAACAAATCCATGCTGGGGAATGGATGTATTTCCGAAAACGATCTTTCAATCTTTACAGTTACGGATGACCCTGAAGAAGCAGCGGGTGTAGTTATTGAAAGTGCAAAAAGGAACGGGTATATATCCTGAATACGGAATTCCAAATACACATCCCGGGTTATCTTATCTTGCAGCCCTGCACAAAAGCACTCATTATACGCTGAAATTGTTTGAATTCCTCGTCACTGCAGGTTTTTAGGCCGGCAATATTTTTGCCAGGATTCACATATTTCTGTAATACAAATAATCTTGCGCCTTTGACCAACCCCCCTATTTCCGATATGTCATCTTCATTGAGCTGGCTCCTGGAAATAGTCGTTCTAAACTCGTAGTCTACATTTGAATTCATTATCAACTTAATGCTTCTTTTGATTTTTCCGGGTTCAATACTGGAGTTTGTAATCTCCTGATATTTTTCGAGCGGAGCCTTAACATCCATTGCAATGTAGTCCACGGCTCCGGAGTTGATTATACTCTCCAGCATATCAGGATCACTGCCGTTGGAATCCAGCTTAACAAGAAAGTCCAGGTTCCGAATCCTTAAAATGAAATGGAGTAAATCTTCCTGTAATGTCGGTTCACCACCCGTTATTGTAACAGCATCAAGTTTGCCCATACGCCTTGCAAGAAAAGAAAAAATTTCTTCTTCAGGGATCGCCTCAGCGAAGAGTTCCGGGAAGACCAGCTCCGGATTGTGGCAGTACGAGCATCTGAAATTACATCCCAGAGTAAAAACTATAGCACATACCTTACCCGGATAATCTATAAGGGAACACTTTTGAAAACCGCCGATACGCATCCTGTTATTTCCGTCTCTTTTGTCATTTCCGCAAAAGCGGGAATCCAGACTCCTGCTGCAGTCTGCCTATCCGAAAACAGGGACAGGAATGACGTTTTTTTCACACCTTAAAAGATTTTCTTACTTTAAACTCTTCTTTTTTACCTTTGTTCCACTGACTGAGCGGACGCAGGTACCCCACGATACGCGAATATATTTCACACTGCGCATTACATTTAGGGCATTTATCCGTTTCACCGGGAATGTAGCCGTGGTCAGGGCATACACTGAAAGTTGGTGTGAAAGTAAAGTAAGGCAGATGATAATTATCACAGATTTTACGGATCATATTCTTAACAGCAGCACCTTCCCGGATTTGTTCGCCTACGAAAAGATGGATAGTGGTTCCGCCGGTATACTTTGTCTGAATCTCATCCTGCAGGTCAAGAGCTTCGAACATGT
>JGI24724J26744_10003019_pt1 | contig 11002 bp, 12 predicted proteins | sample Cruoilmetagenom7_FD_26744 | JGI IMG/M metagenome (IMG submission 26744)
CCGAGTTTATGATTATCATTTTTGAGCATATCCTTAAACGCAGTTTGAAGTGAACGGTGATAAATACCACACATAGGATGTGAGCCGAACTCTGTTTTTGCAATAACTGCATCTAGCTCATTACTATCGGCTTCTAAAATTCTACTTATTTCAGCTTCACTAACAAATGGAGAATCAACACTAAGAGCAAAAAACTTATCATCTTTTATCTTTTCAAAAATTGCAACAAATCCAGCAGTTGGAGCAAAGGTGTCATCTGTTTTAATATCTTCTATAAATGCAGNATCCCCGTTCTCTGTGAGAAAGTCAAATTTACTTCTCTCTTTTGCAGAGATATATACAGTTTTAAAGATTTTATTTAACCTGGAGAGTTGATACTCAGTAAGAGTATCAAAAGAGGAGAATGGAAGAAGAGATTTATCCTCTCCCATTCTAGAACTTTTGCCACCAGCGAAGATGACGCAAGGTATATCAAGCATTTAGTTTCTAGTTAACTCTGCTTCGATACGTCTGTTTTGAGCACGACCTTCACTTGTTGCGTTATCGGCAACAGGATTAGCTTCACCTTTACCTGATGCACTTAGTTGCTTAGGATTAACACCTTTTTCAACTAAAGCATTCATGATAGAGTTTGCTCTTCTTTCAGATAGTTTTTGATTGTATGCTTCACTTCCTCTGCTATCTGTATACCCTACAATTTTCGCACTGTAGTTAGTATACTTGTTTAAAAATTCTGCATATTTTTGTACTACATCAAAAGATTCTGCTTTAATTTCTGCAGAGTTATTTTCAAATTTAGCATGAAGAGTTACTTTCTTAGGACAACCATCACTATTTACTGCTTCACCAAGTGGAGTATTTGGACAGATATCTTTATCATTTAAAACACCATCTTTATCTGTATCATTATCAACTTTACATCCATTAGCATCAACTTCTACACCTGCAGGAGTTGTAGGACACTTGTCAGCAGAGTTTAAAACGCCATCTTTATCATCATCGCCATCTACAACAACTGGAGCAGCAGCTACAACTGGTGCTGGTTCTGGAGCAGGCTCTGGTTCAGCAACAACAACCGGTGCGGCTTTTTGAGCTTTTTCACCAAATGCGATGTTAAGACCAGCTAAAACAGCTAAATTACTATCAAATCTAGCATCATTATATTTAAGCATATAAACTGCTTCAAGTTTTAGAGCTAACATGTCATTGAAAGGAATCTTAGCACCTACTCCAACATCAACAAATGCACAGTTAGCTTCATTACCTGTTAGAGATGTATAGTCATCACTCATATGCTCATAACCTAGACCAGCTTTTGCAAGAGGAATTATAGAACCTAATTTATCATACTCATACACACCGTTTACAGCTACACGCCACACATCAGTGTCAGCACCATTAGCTGCATCATTATAATCTGCGTTTGAATAAAGTACAGATAATTCAGGCTTGATTACTGAGTCAAAACCATTGTACTGTATCTCTGCACCGAAAACTGCATAATCATCAACATCAATGTTTCCCTCAGCAATGTTATACCCAATTAGAGGAGTAATCTCATAGTTATATTCTGTAGCCATTGTTACTGTTCCAAACATTAAAGCTGGAATTAAAAGTAATCTTTTCATTTGTGTCCTTTAAATAATTTTCGACATAATATCACAGGATGCTTATACATTACTGTGTTTATATTTTAACTATTTTATCTTGGGTCTGTAATATATCCAGTGATTGCCGAGATAGCTGCAACAGCAGAATTTGCTAGATAAACTTTTGAACTGCGTGAGCCCATACGACCAATAAAGTTACGGTTTGTAGTTGAAACGGCAACCTCTTCATCTCCAAGAATTCCCATATATCCACCTAGACAAGCTCCACATGTAGGGTTACTTACAACACCGCCTGCATCGATAATAATATCCATATATCCAAGTTTATAAGCTTCTTTTAGGATTTTTTGAGTCCCCGGTGTTACGATTAAACGTACATCAGGATGAACTTTTTGACCTTTTAAAATCTCAGCAGCCGTTTTTAAATCACCTAAACGACCATTAGTACAACAACCAATAAAAGCTTGGTCAATTTTAATCTTATCAGCTACTGCTTGAGTAATAGAGTGACCATTTGATGGCAAGAATGGGTACGCAATAACAGGCTCAAGCTCTGCTACGTTAATATCTAAAACCATATCATACTTAGCATCTTCATCAGAGTAGTGAATCCTCGGTTCACGTGCTAAATCTTTATCTGCTAAAAACTCTTTTGTAACATCATCATAAGCCACTATTCCACTCTTTGCACCAGCTTCAATAGCCATGTTACACATAGAGAATCTATCATCCATATTTAAGTGGGGAATTGTACTACCTGTAAACTCTAAAGTTTTATAGAGAGCACCATCTACACCAATTAGGCGAATGATTTCAAGAATAATATCTTTACCTGTTGTATGAAGCCCTGGTTTACCGCTAAGGTTTACCTTGATAGACTCAGGAACTTTAAACCAGTTTCCACCACTAATCATTGCAAATGCAAGGTCAGTTGAACCCATACCAGTTGAAAATGCACCTAAAGCACCATGCGTACAAGTATGAGAATCAGCACCAATAATTACATCACCAGGAACTATAAGACCTTTTTCAGGTAAAAGAGCATGCTCAATTCCCATATCATGTTCATCAAAAAAGTTTTTAAGATTATGTTTTTTTGCAAAATCACGAGAGATTCTAGCTTGATTTGCAGATGCAATATCTTTTGCAGGAATGAAGTGATCAAGAACTATAGAAAATCCATCTGGATTAGCAAGTTTCTCTGCACCACTTAAGTTAAAAGCGCTGATAGAAATAGGAGTGGTAATGTCATTCCCAATAACCATGTCGATGTCTGAGCGGATAATTTCACCAGCAAAAACTTCTCTTCCAACATGTTGTGAGAATATTTTTTCAGTTATAGTTTGAGCCATAATAAACCTTTAAATGTATAATCAATTTCGCGATTATACCATTTAAGATTTAAAGTTACTCTATTTCATATTTTAAAGATTTTTTTATAAACTCTGTTGAACAAAAGAACATTGCCATAAAGATAGGGTTCAGTACTACTTTATCATCTTCTATAGTCTCAAAGACTTTGAAACTAAAGCCATTGCCATCTTTGTGGTTTTGTGGAGTTACAATAAATTCAATCGGTGACAAGGTTCTCACCATATTGATAATCGCTTTTTTCTTTTTATCACTCTTTTCACTTAAGATATTAAAATCAGGATCTTCAGAACTTCTATGAGCTGCTAATATCTCTTCTAAAACTTCCTACCTTGTCTTTAAAAACTACTTTATTCCATTTAATAATTGTATTCTCAGATGCTATTTGACACCCTTTAAACATTAAAGCATTTGGCTTTTTTGTTTTCATCGCTTCTATTAGAGCCAATAAAAAGTTAGTTCCACCAACATTCTCAGCTGCTTTTGTCATAAATAAATGGATTAGCACCTTCGTATCTTCACTCTGCTTGTTAAAATTACACATACTTTTCTACCTTTATAGGTTATATAAATGCAATTATACCCTTTTTAATTCTTCCTTAATTCTTAAATAAAATATTAAGTCAATTACTCTTAAGCGTAAGCTAATCACAAAGCTATTATGATGTCAGAACTAAAAGAGGACAAAAATTGTCTTGTTTAAAAAAGAATGAAAATCATTCTTAAAATAAAGAGGTAAAAAATGCAAGTATATTTAGACAACAACGCTACTACAATGTGTGATCCACAAGTAGTAGAAGCGATGCTGCCATTTTTTAGTGAGCTCTATGGTAATCCTAACTCACTTCACAAATTTGGAACGGCTTCACACCCAGCACTAAGTAAGGCAATAGACCAGGTTTATACTGGATTAAATGCAAGTGACAATGATGATATCGTGTTCACATCATGTGCTACAGAGTCAAATAACTGGGTTTTAAAATCAGTATTTACAGACCACATCGTAAATGGTGACAAAAACCATATCGTTACAACTGAAGTTGAGCACCCATCAATCCTTGCTACATGTAAGTGGTTAGAAGATGAGGGTGTAAAAGTCACTTACCTTCCAGTAAATGAACAAGGTGTAGTTGAAGCGCATACAGTAAAAAGTTTCATCACTGAAAAAACTGCTTTAGTTTCTATCATGTGGGCCTCAAATGAGACTGGTATGATTAATCCTGTTAAAGAAATAGGTGAGATTTGTAAAGAAAAAGGTGTACTTTTTCACTCTGATGGTGTTCAAGCTGTTGGTAAAATACCTGTAGATTTACAAGATGTTCATATGGACTTCATGTCATTCTCAGCGCATAAGTTTCATGGTCCAAAAGGTGTAGGTGCTCTTTATATCAAAGACTCTCAANCTTTAACTCCACTTTTACATGGTGGTGAACATATGGGTGGACGTCGTTCAGGTACTATCAATGTTCCTTACATCGTTGGTATGGGTAAAGCTGTTGAGCTTGCAACATCAAATATCCAAGATACTATGGCTAAAATCAGGGCAAAACGTGACCGTTTAGAAGATGCTTTAGTTGAATTAAGTGATACATTCGTAGTTGGTGAAAGAGACAATCGTACACCAAATACTATCCTTATATCTATTAAGGGTGTTGAGGGCGAAGGTATGCTTTGGGACTTAAATAATGGTCAAATTGGAGCATCAACTGGTTCAGCTTGTGCATCTGCAGACCTAGAAGCAAATACTGTTATGTTAGCAATCGGTGCAGATAATGAGCTAGCTCATACTGGTATCAGACTATCTCTTTCACGTTTCACAACTGATGCAGAGATTGATTATACAATTGCACACTTTAAAGATGCAGTTTCAAGACTGAGAAAAATCTCAAGTTCTTTCGCGAAACAAGCACCAACAGCAGGTGGAGAAGTTCAAGAGTGTGAACTTCACCATCATTAAACAACTATAAAATATAAATAAAGGAGAATATTATGGCAAAAGCTGATATATTAGGCGAGTCTCTTTGGGACGCGTACTCAAACAAAGTAACAACATTAATGAATAACCCTCAACACCAAGGTGAAATCTTTGAGAATGAGGCTGAAGAACATGGTAACAAACTAATTGTTGCTGATTTTGGTGCAGAGTCTTGTGGAGATGCAGTACGTCTTTACTGGGAGATTGACCCTAAAAACGACACTATCGTAAACTCAAAGTTCAAATCTTTTGGTTGTGGTACGGCTATCGCATCTTCAGATGTTATGACTGAGCTTTGTATTGGTAAAACAGTTGAAGAGGCTGTTAAAATTACAAATATTGATGTTGAGATGGCTCTTCGTGATGATCCCGAAACACCAGCAGTTCCACCTCAAAAAATGCACTGTTCAGTTATGGCTTATGATGTTATCAAAAAAGCAGCTGGACTTTACATGGGTGTTGATTCTGAAAGTTTTGAGACTGAAATCATCGTTTGTGAATGTGCTCGTGTATCTTTAGGTACACTTCAAGAAGTAATCAAGTTAAATGACCTTAAAACAGTTGAAGAGATTACAGACTATACAAAAGCTGGTGGTTTTTGTAAGTCTTGTATCAAACCAGGTGGTCACGAAGCTCGTGAGTGGTACTTAGTTGATATCTTAGCTGACACTCGTAAAGAGATGGATGAAGAGAAAATGAAAGCTGCTGCTGATGCAGGTGCTGGTGTTGAAGCTGATTTTGAAGCTATGACTTTAGTACAACAGATTAAAGCTGTTGATGCTATCATCGATGAGAATGTTCGTCAGTTCTTAATCATGGATGGTGGAGATATGGAGATTATTGATATCAAGAAAAATGATGAACATATCGATATCTATATCCGTTACTTAGGTGCTTGTGATGGTTGTGCTTCTAGTGCAACTGGTACACTTTATGCGATTGAATCAACTCTTAAAGAGAAGCTTTCAGACAAAATCCGCGTTTTACCTATTTAATTAACTGCAGGAGTTTCCTGCTTTTAATTACCCCCTCTAAAAACTTTCGTTAAAATACTTTCATGTATAAGCAACTTTACTCCAAAATTACTGATTCACTTGTAGATAATGGCTATATTATTATTGAAAATGCTCTGCAAGAAAATCTTTCATCAAAACTTCTAAACACAGCTAAAAATGAAACCGATTTTAAAAGAGCCGGGATATCCGGAGCAGGAGATTTACATCTTGACAGCGATAGGCGTCGAGATAAAATCCACTGGATAGATGCTAATAATGAAGCTCAAAAAGAGTTCCTAGAGTTTGCAGATGGGCTTAAAGAGTATCTAAACCGTTCACTCTACCTAGGTCTCACGTACTATGAATCCCACTTTGCTATCTATGATAAAGGTGATTTTTATGAAACTCACTTAGATGCGTTTAAAAATTCTAAAAATCGTGTGGTTACTACTGTTTATTATCTTAATGAAGAATGGAATGAGAATGACGGCGGAGAACTAATAGTATATGATGAAAATAACAAAGAGATTACTAAAATAATGCCTAATGCAAACACATTAGTAGTTTTTATGAGTGAAAGATTTCCACATGAAGTCTTGAGTGCAAATAAAAAGCGTTACTCAATCGCTGGATGGTTTCGAATAGATAAAATTTAAATTGTGATTTTGAGGTTGTTTTTGAAAAGTTAGCAAAGCTAAACCCGAAGGTTTAGACTATTTTGCTAGTGCTGCTTTTGAAGCTTCAGCTACTGCAGTAAATGCAGATGCATCATTCATCGCCATATCAGCAAGAATTTTACGATCAAGCTCGATGCCAGATTTGTGAACACCATTCATAAAAGTTGAATAGTTCATTCCATTTAAACGAGCCGCTGCATTAATACGAACGATCCATAGTTTACGGAACTCACGTTTTTTCTGCTTACGGTCACGGAATGCGTACATTAATGAACGTTCAATTTGCTCTTTGGCTTTACGGAAGTGTTTACGACGACCGCTATAAAAACCCTTCGCTAATTTTAATATCTTTTTGTGTCTTCTTCTACGAACAACACCTGTTTTTACTCTTGGCATTTCTTTCCTTTTTCTTTACCCAGACATATTCATGTTCAAGGTGCCACATTCTTGTATGGTCTTGCCCAATTATTTAAAATTGGAGATTTATAATTAAACTTTTACTAAAATTAGTACTAGTTAATCATAGCCTTGATGTTTGCAGCATCTGCGTCAGATACAACAGCTGGGCTGTTTTGATCACGACGAGTTGCAGCATCTTGTTTAGTTAGAATATGGCTTCTAAACGCTTTACCACGTTTAACTTGACCATTTTTCTTAACCTTAAAACGCTTTACAGCGCCTTTTACCGATTTCATTTTTGGCATCGATGGCTCCTCTATAAAATTCTCTTTAAAGTCAGCTAGGGACTTTGAGAATGGGATTATACCCAAAAAATTATAAATTTAAGCTACAATACTTTTATGAATTCAATTAAACATATAGAAAATGCCCTAAAAGAGTTAGATGACGAAGTAGAAAAGTTACTTTTGGATTGGAATATTCCACTTAATGAAAAAGACAATATTATGCTTCCAATACTTCAACAGAAAAGAGTTTTAACACAGACACTAGAAGACTTAACTTATTTAAAAGAGAATCCACCAACACCAAATCAGCCATGTGGGATTTCTAAGTACAGAGAAGATTAATTTTTTGATTATTTATTTGTGAGGTGCCTCCCTCCAGATACCTGCGGCACATAGTAGAACCGGGTGAGCTGCTGTATTCCTACCCTGACCCATTGTCCAGAACTGCCATTGCACAGGTCTAAAGAGAAGCGACGAAATTATATCAACTTATTCTTAAAAACGGTATAATCACTCTATGATATATATTGTAACTGCTCTCAAGCCGGAAGCTCAAGCCTTTGTTGATTTTTACAAACTAAAAAAAAGTAAACTTAGCGACTATACTGTGTTTACAAACCAAAATATCACACTCATCATCTCTGGTCTTGGTGTAATCAATGCAAGACTCGCCACTCAAACCCTCATAGACCAATATGATATTACAGATGATGATATCTATCTGAATGTAGGCATCTGTGGAGCTTCACGTGAGAATAAAACAGGTCAACTTTTAGAGATAGGCTCTATCACTTATGAAGATATAAATTACTCTTTTAAAGATAAAAAAGAGATAGTATGTTTAGATAGTGAAGCGAGTGACAGCTCTTACGATATCGTAGATATGGAATCGTACGGATTTTACGATGCTGTTATTCACTCTCCGGCTATTAAAAGCTTCTATATTTTTAAAGTAGTTAGTGACCATTTTGAGCCTCACGTAGTAACAAAAGATAAAACAAAATCACTTATATTTAATGTGATAAATGATATAAATAGTTCAATAAATAATCAGGAATAAATTTGAAATACCTTTTACTACTTTTACTCTCTTTTTTCACACTAAATGCTACCGATATAAACGAAATAGAGTTAAAAAAACTCATAGGACAAATGCTAGTTGTGGGATTTCCTGATGAGGATATAAATCCAGATTCACAAATTGTAAAAGATATACAAAAGTATGATTTAGGCGGTGTTATTCTTTTTGACAAGTTTTATGATGATAGAACTAGAACAAAAAATGTAAGATCTGCAGACCAGGTTCAAAGACTTACAAGAAAACTAAAAATGTTTACAAACAGAGAACTCTTCATTGCAATAGACCAAGAGGGCGGAAAGGTCGCACGCCTAAAACCTGAATATGGATTCAGAGAAACTCCATCAGCCTCCGAAGTCTCAAAAAAGAGTCTTAAAAATGCAAAAAACATATATGAAAAACAGTCATATATGCTTAGTCAAGCCGGAATCAACCTCAACTTCGCACCAGTAGTTGACCTTGCAGTCAATCCGGAAAACAAGGTCATTGTAGAATTGGAACGCTCTTACGGAAATGATTCAAAAACAGTCGCATCATTTGCTAAGGTGATGATAAACGAGCAAGAAAAAAGAGGTGTCACAAGTGTACTCAAACACTTTCCAGGACATGGTTCATCTTTAGAGGATTCTCATGAGGGCTTTGTTGATATAAGTAAGACTTGGACTACCAAGGAGTTAGAGCCTTATCAAGAACTTATAAATGAAAATAGAGTTGATATGATAATGACTGCTCATGTTTTTAATAAGGCTATGGATGAAAAGCATCCTGCTACACTCTCTTATAGAGTAAATTCTGAAATTCTCAGAGGTAAAATGAAATACCATGGCTTAATTATAAGTGATGATATGCAGATGAAAGCTATATCTGAGCACTACTCAACAAAAGAGGCAGTGACTCTTGCTATAAACGCGGGTGTGGATATTCTTCTTTTTGGAAATCAACTGGCCCAAATCAGTGTAGAGAAAATAGTAAATACAATTTTTGAGCAAGTACAAAACGGCTCAATCCCTATGAGCAGAATTATAGAGTCAAACCAAAGAATAAAAAATCTTCATTTTAAAAACACGATAATACAAAGACCGATAATTTTTACAGACAAACGCAAAGATATGACAAGAGAGTACATTAAAACTCACTACGGTTTCAAAGTTAGAAATATAAAAATCAAGCCTAAAATGATAGTTCTTCACTGGACTGCTGTTATGGATTTTGAAGAGTGCTTTAAAAGACTCAATGGTGAAGAACTTTACAGTGACAGAGGAGATATAGCGAGCGCTTCAGCCTTAAATGTCTCAGCTCACTTTTTAGTTGCCCGTGATGGAACAATCACACAACTTATGCCTGACAACTGGATGGCTCGTCACGTTATAGGTCTCAACTACTCAACTATCGGGATTGAAAATGTTGGTGGTGAAGGTAACATGAAAGATGACCTCACAGATGCACAAGTTCAAGCAAATATAAACCTGGTGAAGTATCTCAAAGCAAAATACCCGACTATCCAGCATCTTATAGGTCATCATGAATACAGAGAGTATGAAAACTCTTCTCTTTGGTTAGAAAAAGATGATGGATACAGAACTATAAAAGCAGATCCAGGAGAGAGGTTTATGAAGGCCGTTCGTGAGGGTGTTAATGGATAGTGCTTTTTCACTACTTGATTGGTTAGTATTTGGTGGATATTTTGCTATTTTGGCTATCTCCTCATACATTCTAAGTAGTTCTAAAATCACCTCAACAAGAGAGTATTTCGTATCTGCAAACTCCATGCCAATGCTTGCAGTTGCTATCTCAGTTCTTGCAACCTCACAATCAGCCGCTACTTTTTTAGGAGTACCGGAGTACTCTTTCGCACACGATTTTACTTTTATAGGATTTTATCTCTCAGCTCTTATAGCAGTAGTTTTTGTAGCCTATGTTTTAATCCCAAAATTTTATGAGATACAAGCAGTAACAGTCTATGAACTACTAGAGAAACGCTATGGTACTTCGGCTAAAAAACAGGCGGGAATCATGTTCTTAGTCGGTCGTGTTTTAGCTAGTGGAGCAAGACTCTATATAGGCTCACTCGCAATCTCTATGATTGTTTTTGGAGATATAAGCTTTGTTCATATCTCAATATCTATAGCAATTTTAATGTTTGGAGCCTTGGCTTATACTTACTTTGGTGGTGTCAAGTCCGTAATACTTAGTGACATTATCCAAGCAGTGACCTATGTTGGTGCTGGTGTAGCAGTTTTAGTTTTTCTCTACTACTCACTGGAAAATATCAATATTTTAGAATCTTTAAATGAGCACAATAAACTCAAACTCTTTGACACTTCACTGGATGGAAAGTTTAGTATTATCGGTCTTTTAACTGGTTGGCTACTTCTAAATATAGCTGCATTTGGACTTGACCAGGATATGACACAGAGAGTTCTCTCTTGCAAAAATGAGAAAGAGGCGGCAAAGTCTCTGATTGTTTCAATTTTACTTACTATTCCTGTTGTTTTACTTTTCCTCTCAATCGGTGTTCTTCTCTTTCTTTTCTATCAAGAGAGTTCCGTAGTTCAGAACTTCGAGGGTGAGAGAATTACTATCTTTATGTACTACATTTTAAATGAGATG
>JGI24724J26744_10003020_pt1 | contig 11002 bp, 7 predicted proteins | sample Cruoilmetagenom7_FD_26744 | JGI IMG/M metagenome (IMG submission 26744)
CACGGGATGGATGAATTATCCCGGCGGCACCTGGGCCATACCCCGCTTTCCTTCAAAGAAGTGTGCGGCACGGGCAAGAAAGCGATTTCGTTCGGCGAAGTNCCATTGGACCGCGCAACCGAATATGCCGCAGAAGATGCCGATGTCACATGGCGGCTATATCAGCACATGAAACCCCGTCTGGCGCGCGAAGGCGGCACCAAAATTTATGAACGGGTGGACCGGCCGCTGATACAAGTGGTGGCCGGAATGGAACGCGAAGGCATCAAGNTTGATCGGGCCAGCCTTGCCAGATTATCGGAGGAATTCGCACTAGAAATTGCCAAGCTTGAGGGCGAGATTCATCAGCTAGCCGGAACCCAATTTACCATTGGCAGCCCGAAACAATTGGGCGAAATTTTGTTCGACACGCTTGGCTATAAGGGAGGCCGCAAGGGTAAGAGCGGCCAATATTCCACCGATCAGACAGTTCTTGAAAAGCTGGAAGGCCAAGGCGCGCACATCGCCACCAAGGTGCTGGAATATCGCCAATTGTCGAAATTAAAATCAACCTATACCGATGCGTTGCAGGCGGCAATCAACCCTGAAACCGGCCGGGTGCATACCAGCTATTCACTGGCCGGCGCGCAAACCGGGCGCCTGTCTTCAACCGATCCCAATCTGCAAAACATCCCGATCCGCACAGCAATTGGACGCCAAATTCGCGAAAGTTTCGTGGCCGAGGCTGGCAATGTCCTGCTCGCGGCTGATTACAGCCAGATCGAATTGCGGCTGGCCGCCCATATGGCCAACGTCCCCGAATTGAAGGAAGCATTCGCCCAAGGCGAAGACATCCACGCCCGCACCGCGCGCGAAATGTATGGCGAGGTGACCCGCGACACCAGAGCGCANGCCAAGACGATCAATTTCGCCATCCTTTATGGCATTTCGCGTTGGGGGCTGGCCGGCCGATTGGGCGTCGAGGCGGATGAGGCGCAGGAAATCATCGACCGCTATTTCCAGCGATTCCCCGGAATCCAGAATTACATCCACGCAACGCTCGAGACCGTGCGCGAGAGGGGGTATTCTGAAACGCTATTTGGCCGGAAAACCTGGTTCCCGCGGATCAATTCCAAAAACCCCAATGAACGACAGGGCAGCGAACGCGCGGCGATCAATGCGCCCATTCAGGGAACCAGTGCCGATATTATCAAACGGGCAATGGTGCGAATGTTGCCCGCGCTGCGTGATGCCGGGCTGGATCAGGTGCGGATGCTATTGCAGGTCCACGATGAACTGGTTTTCGAATTGCCCGAAAGAGATGTCGAAAGCGCAAAGCCAGTGATCGAACGCGTGATGGCCCTTGCTGCACATCCTGCGGCGGAGTTGGACGTGCCCTTGGGTGTTGAAATCGGCAGCGGTCCAAACTGGGGGGCCGCCCACTGATTTGGCTGCGGGTTAAACCGCGGGCTGTATTTTCCCGCAGGGGGAAGCCGCAGCGGCATCAAAAATGCGCCAGAATGGCGATGGAACGGGCCTTGCCAGCAAGAAGGTCAGGGAATAGTGGACGCCATGTTTGATAAATATTTCCCCCAAGATACCGTTATTTCATGGGATCAGATGGCTGCATCCACCATCGCCCTCATTGTGGTGGTGGTGGCCGCTTTGGCGCTGCACCGGGTGCTGTTTGGGGTTCTCAACCGCATTGCCAGAATCTCTGCCACCCCAATAGATGGAATGGTCTTTGACCGGCTTTTCCGGCCGCTCAGATGGTCCTTTGCGGCATTCGCAATTGCATTTCTTGCCCAGCGTGATGCTGAAATTGCCACATTCTGGAACGGTATTTCCAGCTTTGTCGTCCCGGCATTGCTTGGCTGGGTTGCCCTGGCGTTGGTGCAGGCGTTTGCCCATGCGCTTGAACTTCACACCGAAGTGTCAATTGACCCGGTGGATTCGCGCAGCCGCCGGACACGTATCGCCATTTTATCGCGCGTGGCCATTTTCGCGATTGTTCTGGTCACCTCTGGATTGATCCTTCTGGCGATACCGGGCGTGCGCGATATTGGCGTCACCTTAATGGCTTCTGCCGGGCTTGCCGCTCTGGCGCTGGGCGCTGCGGCGCAACCAGCACTGAAATCGCTGATCGCAGGCCTTCAAATGGCAATTACCGAACCCTTGCGGCTGGGCGATCTGGTGGTGGTGGAAGGCCATACTGGCCGCGTCGAAGAAATCCGAATGAGCTTTGTGATCGTGCGCACATGGGATGAACGCGCCGTAATTGTGCCCACCTCCAGCTTTCTTGATCAGAGTTTTGAAAACTGGTCACGCAAGAGCGAGAAATTGACCGGCCCTGTGTTCCTGCACCTCGATCCGGCAACCGACATTGCCCCGATCCGCGCCGAATTCGAACGGTTTGTGGCTGGCCAAAAATTATGGGATAAACGCACAAGCACCCTGCTGATGACCCAGGCCCGCCCAGAAACCGTTGAACTGCGTCTAGCGGTCAGTTCCAAGACCATTTCCGATCTGTTTGCCCTGCGGTGCATCGTGCGCGAACATATGGTCCAATGGCTGCACGCAGAAATGCCCGGTGCACTGATCCGCCACCGGCTTTTGGTTGGCGTATCAGACCGGCATACAGACACATAGGCAGCAGGTTTTCACCCGTGCTTTTTATCGCGGGTCGGCTCTATCATTCCGTCAAAGACGAAGCCGATCGGATTAACCTCTGCTGCGCGCTTCTTAAGCTCGCCGCGCATCTTTCGATATTCACCTTCCATCTTCTGGGTCACGGTGGCGCGCGAATCTGTCAGCGCATCGGCAAAATCAGCTGCAGTCACGCGTTTCACATCGCTTCCCGCCCGGCGCAGCGCGCTGAGGCCCGCACGCCGGACCACATCTTCCAGATCAGCGCCGGTAAAGCGGCCGGTTTCACTCGCCACATCGGCCAGTTTCACATCCTTTGCCAATGGCATGTTACGGGTGTGGATCTTGAGGATATGTTCGCGGCCCTTCTGATCAGGGGTTCCAACATAAACCAGCTCATCAAACCGGCCCGGTCTCAGCAGCGCTGGATCAACCAAGGTCGGGCGATTAGTTGCCCCGATCACCACCACTGATTGCAATTCTTCCAGCCCGTCCATTTCAGCCAATATCGTGTTGACCACGCGCCCGGTTACCTGTGGTTCACTCTGCGCGCTTCCGCGGGCNGGCACCAAACTGTCAATCTCGTCGATAAAGATAACGCACGGCGCAACCGAACGCGCGCGGGCAAACATGCGNGCAATCTGTTGTTCGCTTTCACCATACCATTTTGACAAAAGGTCAGAGCTTTTTATCGAGATGAAATTGGCTTCGGCCTCCTTCGCCACTGCCTTGGCGAGCAAGGTCTTGCCCGTACCCGGCGGGCCGTAAAGCAAGAAACCCTTTGCCGGCCGAATACCCAAACGGCGAAACGCCTCGGCATTTTTAAGCGGCAGTTCGATACCTTCCTTCAGTTTCTTGATGGATTCGTCGATCCCGCCAATATCATCCCACCCAACATTGGGAACCTGAACCATAACTTCGCGCATGGCCGAGGGCTGGATCCGTTTTAAGGCAGACAGGAAATCCTCCCGCGTGACCGACAATTCCTCCAGCACTTGTGGCGGGATGGTGCGTTCATCAAGATCGATTTTATGCATAATCCCGCGCACCGCATCGATCGCGGCTTCACGGGTCAAGGCGGCAAGATCGGCCCCAACAAAACCATGTGTCACACGTGCCAATTCATCCAGGCCGACCTTGTCGCCCAATGGCATGCCCCGTGTATGAATAGCCAAAATTTCCCGGCGCCCCTTCGTATCGGGCACGCCAATTACAATTTCGCGGTCAAAACGGCCGGGGCGGCGCAGCGCCTCGTCAATCGCATCGGGCCGGTTTGTGGCGGCGATAACCACCAAATTGCTGCGCGCGGCCAATCCGTCCATCAGCGTCAGCAATTGTGCGACCAATCGTTTTTCCGCATCGCCCGGAACCTGTGTTCGCTTGGGCGCGATCGAATCGATTTCGTCGATAAAAATGATCGAAGGCGCATTGCGGGTCGCCTCCTCGAACACTTCGCGCAGGCGTTTTTCACTTTCGCCATAGGCAGAGCCCATAATTTCCGGGCCATTGATGGTGAAAAATTCTGCATCGCTTTCATTGGCAACCGCTTGTGCCAGCCGCGTCTTGCCTGTGCCCGGCGGACCATGCAGCAAAACACCCTTGGGCGGATCAACGCCAAGACGGGTAAATAATTCAGGATAACGCAGCGGCAATTCGACCATCTCGCGCAATTGCTGAATGGTATCGTCCATCCCGCCAACATCATCATAATTCACCACCGCACGGCCATCGCGCGGTTCCTCAAACTCTGCGCGCAATTCAACCTCGGTACTCTCGTCAATATGGACGATGCCCTTTGGCACAGTGGAAACCACCGACAGACGAATTTGGGTCAGCGCATAGGCGGGCGCGTTGAACATGCGGCGCACTTCGGGCGGCATATCCTGCACTGGCTGCTGGCCGGTGGTTGCAACCAGATCACCAGCGATAATCGGTTTGCGGAAAAAATTGCGCTTCAATGCCTGTGTCGGCCCCTGAAGCCGCATTTCGCGTTGNGCCGGGGCGAATACCACGCGGGTGGCAGCGCGCGATTGNGCGACATTTATCGTCACATGTTCGCCCGAACCAACATCAGCATTGCCGCGCTGCAAACCATCCAGCCGGACAATTTCAAGGGCCTGATCTTCATCATAAGCAGCCATGGCAATGGCAGGTGTGCTGCGTTTGCCGGTCACCTCCACCACATCGCCTTCTGTAATACCCAATGCCTGAAAGGCTGAACGCGGCAAACGGGCAATACCCTGGCCGCTTTCCTCCTGCCGCGCGGCGGCGACCTGCAGCCTGACCTTTTTCTGTTCTATTTGCGGTTCAGCTTCAGCCATCGGGCGCTTGCTCCTGCGTGCAGTGTGTTGATTGCTACCCCATAGCTAGGAAGCGCAGCGCACGGATGCAAACAAACCCTGTTCCAAATGGCGCAACAAAACACCCCATCCCCACCAAAACTGGCAATGCGCAGAGCATAATATCCAGCCCGGCGCAGGGCAAAAAAAGGGCCCGACCATTGCTGGCCGGGCCTTAAAAGTCTTGGGAGAGGATGCCTAAAAGGCCCGTCTCATATGTAGGGGAGGCGATTATTGTGCAAGTGCGAAAAAAGCATTCTGTGTTGCAAAATACGCAACACCTCTTGCTCTACCAGCCTATTTACGCCTGAACTTGAGTATGAACCGGCTTGTCCTGCCCCGCACAGCCGGATCAAAAACATTCTTTTTTTGATCATCTTCGCTGCGCTGCAACATTTTGGATTCAGCCTCCAACACAAAACCGGCCTCAGCCATGTCTGCTTTTACAATTGCCGGATCAATCCGGTGCAGACGATCGACAATGACGCGCGGATCACCTGACGGGCCCCAATGGTCAATAATCACAACATGGCCGCCCGGTTTTAGTGCCGCAAACCAATTGGAGGCAACACCAGACACATCAAGCGCGGGAAGGTTGTATTTATCCGACTGCCAATAAAGATCATGATAGACCAAATGGGAAAAAATCACGTCAACGCTACCCGGCGCCAAATGCAACGAATCCGCCGGGGCAGTCAGCGCCATTACATTGGAGTTTTTCCCCAACAGCACACCCCATGCTTCGCCATCGATAAAACTAGGCGGATTTAGCGCATAAACCTTTCCCTTGGGGCCAACCAATTGTGCAATCAGCGCCGTGTAATAACCCTGCCCGGCATAATAATCGGCCACAATATCGCCGCGTTTAATCCCTGCAAAATCCAGCACATCTGCCGGACGGCGCGATGCATCAAGGGCGCGGTCTGCCTCGCTCCTGTCCACGCTGGCCAAATCTGGCACACTTTCAGCGCCCTGTGCGCTTGTTTGCACCGAACAGGCCGCAACCACAGCGGCAATGATTAAAACCCCATATCGCATCAATTGAGACCCCCGTTAAACCTGTAAAATCACCCTTGCTTCCACTCCATCAGGAGGCCAGCCTCGTTCGACCAAATGGCAGATTTTTCCGGCAAGGGATATTTCGCGATTGGCCTGCCACTTGTTTGCCGCTGGAATGGCCTGCACTGCGCGTGCATGGGCACCGGGCGATGCGCATAAGGGCCCAAAGACAGTCCAAGAGACGGGCAAGAGACAGGGTGACATCGCCGCCAAGCCGCCCTAGAAAATTCCTGCACCCTTGGAGTTAGCATGAACAAACTTTTCCCCGATGCCAGATCCGCTCTCGACGGGATCTTGAAAGACGGAATTTTANTTGCAGCAGGCGGCTTTGGCCTGTGCGGCATCCCTGAACGCCTGATTGATGCAATCCGCGACAGCGGGGTGGAAGGACTGACCTTTGCCAGCAACAATGCCGGGATTGATGATCAAGGCATTGGTAAATTACTGCGCACCAAGCAGGTTAAAAAGATGATCTCTTCCTATGTCGGAGAGAATAAGGAATTTGAACGGCAATTCCTGTCTGGGGAATTGGAAGTGGAATTCTGCCCGCANGGCACATTGGCCGAACGGATGCGGGCCGGCGGGGCAGGAATTCCCGGTTTCTATACAAAAACCGGGGTGGGCACCCAAATTGCAGAAGGTAAAGAACACAAGCGCTTTAACGAAGAGGATTATATCCTCGAGGAAGGGATTTTCGCCGATCTTGCCATAGTAAAGGCATGGAAAGCGGACGAAACGGGCAATTTGATGTTCCGCAAAACCGCACGCAATTTCAATCTGCCAGCGGCCACATGCGGCAAGATTTGCATCGCCGAAGTAGAAGAAATAGTCCCGCCCGGCAGCCTCGATCCCGATTGCATCCATTTGCCCGGGGTCTATGTCCAGCGGATGATCGTGGGCGCGCCCTACGACAAGAAAATCGAATTTCGTACAATTCGTCAGAAAGAGGCTGCATGATGAACAAAGCGTTCTTTCGGATCAGTATTATCGCAGGGGCAAGCATGATGCTGCCCGGCTGTGTTGCAGCGATCATCCCGGTGGCCGCTGGCGGCCTGTTGGCAAAAGGCCACACCAACAGAAATTCCAAAAGTGATGACAAAGCGCAGGCGCAAATTGCTGTGCCCAGCCCGCCGCCGCCATTGGTAGATGTGGAAGCTGCGCCGCAGCAGGCCGCCCCTCTTGATGATCCTGCCCAAACTTCACCGCAACAGGCCGCTTCCAGCGTATCCATCACGCAAGCGCCGCCGCCGCCTTCTCAGGAAGAGATGGCTGCTGAAAAAGGGCCTGATTTGGGTGCGAAACTGGTGTCCGAAGCGGAAGAATCGGTTGAATTGGCCCCAAAGGAAGATCAGGCGGCAACCCCTGATAAGAATGCGGGAATCACAGAAATTCCCGCCACGCTGATCCGCAGTGAGACAGCCCCAAGGCGCCAGACAACCAAGCGCGATTATGCCGATTTCTACGGCCATGCTGCCGCGATGGCTTCGCGTGACCCGATAGATGATCCGCTCCATTCAGCCATCCTTGAAGCACCCGGCTTACTCAACCCTGCAACCACGCAATGCGGCATTTTGCCGCCCGCAGTGCTGCTCGATCTTGATCCGGGAAAAAACACTTTTGACCCGGATCACGATAGCCCCCCCAACCCGCCATTGGCCAAAGCGTTGGCTGCATTGCGGGTTCAAAATGTTGAGGTTTTCTGGATTTCCATGCAATCAGCCGGGCAGGCTGGGGCCATCCGGCAGCGTCTGGTATCCTCCGGCCTCGATCCCTTCGGCCGCGATCCACTGATCCTGATGCGCGGCAAGGGCGAACGCAAACAAACCCGCCGCCGCGAATTGGCCAATTCGCATTGTCTAGTTGCAATTGCAGGCGACACCCGCGGTGATTTTGATGAATTGTTCGACTATCTAAAAGATCCGTCAGCGGCCGCGCCGCTCGAGGTCCTGTTTGGCACCGGGTGGTTTTTGACCCCAGCCCCGTTAATCGCGCCGCTAGACAAAGACACCCCGGCAAAGCCCGAAGCCCAAGCCACCCCGGGGAGTGTTGACTGATGGCCCATGACACGCACGGATGGACACGCGGCGAAATGGCCGCGCGGGCCGCTCTCGAACTAGAGGATGGAAATTACGTCAATTTGGGCATCGGGATACCGACATTGGTCGCAAACCATATCCCCAAAGGCGTGCATGTCACTCTTCAGTCTGAAAATGGTATGTTGGGCATTGGCCCATTTCCCTATGATGAGGACGTTGACGCCGATCTGATCAACGCTGGCAAACAAACCATCAGTGAATTGCCCGAAACGGCCTATTTCGACAGCGCGGCCAGTTTTGCCATGATCCGAGGCGGGCATATTGACCTGACCGTGCTTGGCGCGATGGAAGTGAGCGAGGGAGGCGATATTGCCAATTGGATGATCCCGGGCAAAATGATCAAGGGCATGGGCGGCGCGATGGATCTGGTTGCAGGGGTTAAAAAGATCATCGTGGTAATGGATCATTGCGCCAAAGATGGCAGCCCGAAATTCATCCCCAGCTGCACCCTGCCCCTGACAGGCCGGAACGTGGTAGATATGATCATAACCGACCTTGCGGTGTTCCGCCGCGTTGATCATGCAAGCGCGTTCAAATTGGTTGAATTGGCCCCTGGTATCAGCGCAGATGAAGTCGCGGGAAAAACCACCGCTCATTACCTTAGTTGATAGATGCACCCATGTTCCGCGCGGCAGGAAAGGCTGCGCGAAATATGCCAACACAGTTGATTGGCGCGCGCAGCGTTGGATAGGCGCGATAGCCGTGCTGGCAAGGTAAGGCCGCAGCCGCCCACCAGCCGGAATTGGGCGCGCATAAGAAAAGGGGCCGGCTGTCCAGCCAGCCCCAATCTTACGGCCCATCAATCTGTTAAGCGTTCAATCCAGCAAGGCTGCCTTCAATGCATCAACCAGTCTGTGCGTTCCCACGGGAAGGCATCGCCCTTTGCCGTGCGGCCAAAATGGCCATAGGCTGCGGTCTGACGGTAAATTGGTTTATTCAGCCCCAGATGGGTGCGAATGCCCTTGGGGGTTAACCGGACAAGCTGCGGGATGAGCGCTTCGATACGGGCTTCTTCGACCTTGCCGGTGCCATGCAGATCAACATAGATCGACAATGGTTCTGCCACGCCGATCGCATAACTAAGTTGGATTGTGCATCGCCGCGCAAGATCTGCTGCAACGATGTTTTTGGCCAGATAGCGGGTGATATATGCCGCTGAACGATCAACTTTGGTCGGGTCCTTGCCGCTAAATGCGCCCCCGCCATGCGGGGCCGCGCCGCCATAGGTATCGACGATAATCTTGCGCCCTGTCAGCCCGGCATCCCCGTCCGGCCCGCCAATCTCGAAACAGCCTGTCGGATTAATGTGATAGACCGTATTTTCAGTCAGCAATTCTGGTGGCAGGATATCTGCGATCACGCCTTTCACATAATCGCGCAGCTCGGCATATTTTGCCTGATCGCCTTCGCCCTTATGAAAATAATAGCCCGGGGCGTGCTGCGTTGAAACAACAATCGCGGTCGCTTCAACCGGCCGCTCGTTAGCATAGCGCAAAGTTACCTGGCTCTTGGCATCAGGTTCCAGAAAAGGCGCCGCGCCAGATTTTCGATCAGCGGCCATTCGTTCAAGAATCTTATGGCTGAAATCGAGGGTCGCAGGCATCAAGTCGGGGGTTTCATCCGACGCATAGCCGAACATGATCCCCTGATCGCCCGCGCCTTCGTCCTTTTCTTCACCAGCATCAACGCCTTGGGCAATATGCACTGATTGCGGGTGCAAATTGTTTTCAAACCGCAGCGTTTCCCAGTGGAAACCCGATTGTTCATAACCGATTTGCTTGACCGTCTGGCGAACCGTGCGCTCAACTTCTTGCGGCACGCCTTCGGCCCAATTACCCTCTTCATCCATAATTCCCTGACCACGGATCTCGCCAGCAATGACGACCAATTGGGTCGTAGTCAGCGTTTCACAGGCGACCCGCGCTTCGGGATCTTTTGACAGGAACAGATCGACGATGGCATCAGAAATCTGGTCAGACACCTTGTCTGGATGGCCTTCGGATACGCTTTCGGAAGTGAACAGATAATTGTTGCGCATGGTACCTCGACTTGATGGCCGTAGCCTTGATATAAAGACATCTTTATGTGCTTCAAAGCTTACTAGCGATGTCGCAATCGTGTGGCAACCAGCGATCCAAGCAACATCAACAAAGCCCAGCCAAGCGATAAGACATTACCCAGCCGGGCAAACCATGTCGGGGGTTTGGCCGGCGGCACAAACCCATCAATCCGCGCAGCGCGGTGTATCCCGATATGNGAACGCACCACACCGCCTGCATCCACCACCGCGCTGATNCCTGTGGTNGTAGCGCGCAGCACCGGCAGACCTTCCTCGATTGCGCGCAGCCGGGCCTGNCCCAGATGTTGCGGCGGCCCCCAACTGCCAAACCAGCCATCATTGGACGGGTTGAAAATATAATCNGGCCGATTGTTTCGATCCACAACATTGCCTGCAAAAATAATCTCGTAACAGATTTGNATGCCCGCCTTGCCCCAGGGGCCAAGATCCATTGTTCGGGGGCCNGGGCCAGGCCAAAAATCGATTGTTCCGGCCACAAACCGCGCAGCNCCCAATGGTTCAAACAGCCAGCGCAGCGCCAGATATTCGCCATAGGGCACCAGATGTGCCTTATTATAGCCGCCTGCAATCACGCCGTCCGAACCGATGGCAGTGACCACATTATGCGCGCCAACAGCCCGGCCATTTTCGATCACAAGATCAACGGCNCCGGTTAGCAGCATCGCGCCATCACCAATCGTCCGCCCNATCCGGTAACGGGCNAATTCAGGATCCCCGCCAGCGGTCATCTGGCGATAATAACGCTGCGGGTAACCACCGCGCAGATAATCGGGCACGCCTGATTCGGGCCATAGGACCAATCG
>JGI24724J26744_10003021_pt1 | contig 11000 bp, 14 predicted proteins | sample Cruoilmetagenom7_FD_26744 | JGI IMG/M metagenome (IMG submission 26744)
TGACCAGACGCGGCGCCCTTTTTCATGCGCAAAAGCTGTCGGTCGAGACCATTTCGGCATAGGTGCCCGACAGCGCGCCCATCATGGCCGCATGGACCTGCGCGGCAGGCACATCGACCTGTTCAAAGGTCACGGCACGCGCGGCGCAGGCGTCATGCACAACCTGCACGTCAAAGCCGAAATCACAGGCCGCACGGGCGGTGCCTTGGATGCACATCTGGCTCATCGCGCCGATGATCACCACGGCTGTGACGTTATCGTCGCGCAGCTGTTGCAACAGGGGGGTGTCGCGAAAACTGTTGGGAAAAAACTTGGTGATGACCGGTTCATCCCCAATGGGGGCGACGGCTGCATGGATGTCGGCCCCTGAAGTGCCCGGTTCAAAGAAGGGCGCATCCTGGACGGGAATTTCGTGCCGAATGTGGACGACCTTCGTGCCGTCTGTCCGCGCCTTAGTCAAAACGCGCGCGGCGTTGTCGGCGGCGCGCGCCATGCCGTCGACGGGCCATTTCCCACCGGTGAAATAGTCATTCTGGATGTCCACCAGGATCAGGGCGGTTTTGCTCATTGTCAGCTCCTTTTTTCTGTGCTGCCCTTGGTTTACGCCAGCGCGAAGTCGGTCTAAACTGGCAGATATGACAAATGATGTGCAGAATCCGCCAAGNCCCGCCCTTGCGCTTGTGGCCTATGACGGGGTGCAACAGGCGGCCGTTCTGGGCCTGAGAGATCTGTTTCAGGTGGCCAACGCCATCAGTTCCGATCTGGGCGGGGCCGCGTTTGACGTGCAGATCGTGACGCCACCCGACCTATCCACACGGCGGTTCCAGGCTGTGATCCTGCCTCCGAACCTGAGCGGTACGCGGGGACAGGCGGGCGCCTTGACCGCGTGGATCGTGGCGCAACATGGCCAAGGCGCATTGTTGTGTTCAATTTGCGCTGGTGCCTTTTGGCTGGCCCAGGCCGGGGTGTTGTCCGGGCGCCCTGCCACCACCCATTGGGCCTTGGAGGCGGAGTTCCGTGCGGCATTTCCGAACGTGGATTTGCACCCGGAACACCTGTTGGTGGATGATGGCGATGTTGTCACGGCAGGGGGCATGATGGCCTGGCTGGACCTTGGCCTGCACCTGGTGGATCGCTGGTTGGGGGGCGAGGTCATGTCGCACACCGCACGCCACCTGTTGATTGATCCCGCCGGGCGCGAACAGCGTAATTACCGCAGCTTTCGCCCGCGCCTGGATCACGGCGACGCGCGTATTCTTGCGGTGCAGCATTGGATCGCGTCCCATCCCTCTGACGGGCTGGATGTGGCAGGCTTGGCAGCGCGCGCCGGTCAATCCGAACGCAGCTTTCAGCGCCATTTTCACGCCGCGACAGGGCTTGCCCCCAAGGCCTATGTTCAGGCGNTGCGCGTTGAAAAGGCACGGGGATTGCTGGAACGCACCCGCCACCCTGTGGCGCAGATCGCCTGGCAGGTCGGGTATCAGGATGTCTCGGCCTTTGCCCGTGTGTTTGGGCAGGTGACCGGGGTCACACCGGGGGATTATCGCACCCGTTTCACCCCGCGCTGACAGGCCCGTGTTTTGGTGAAATCCCGGGTCTGTGCTAGGCCGGGGGGCCGCTGAAGGAGGCTGCCATGGCTGCCATTTTGCGGATGTTTGCGTGTTTGATTGGGTTCACGGGGGCGGCCTTCGCGACCGAACTGGGCGATGACGGACTGCACAAACAGCCCTGGTTTCTGGACAGTTTCCTGGAAATGGCAGATGACCTGGCCGAGGCGTTTCGCCTGCCGGGCTGTTTGAAACCGTTCCATTATATCTCGTCGTTGGATTTCGTGGCGTCTGAGGCCTATAAGGCCCTGCTAAGACCCTGCATTTTCAACGTTTCCTGCAAGCGCGGTTCGGCATGTTGGAGGAGCAAGGCATCACGCCGGATGTCTGGTGACGCAAGAAAACATCCTATATTCACGCCTGGGCATATGAAAATTATTGAGTGGAGCGGTAGCGACGCGTAAAATTGCTGCATGGTAAAGATTCGCGTTTTGATTGCGGCGGGGCTGCTGGCCACCACCGCCTCGACTGCTGCGGCAAATGAATTCGGTGACCCCGAGGCGGGCGCGAAGGTGTTTGACGACTGCAAATCCTGTCACTCGGTCGGGCAGGGGGCGAAAGACCGTGTCGGCCCGCAGCTGAACGGTATTTTCGGGCGCCGCGCCGGGTCGGTTGACGGGTTTCGGTACTCCAGCGGGTTGGAGCGGATGGGCAAGGATGGCCTGATCTGGGATTTCACCCTGCTGGATCGCTATGTGCAAAACCCCAAGGCCTTCGCATCCGATACGCGAATGAATTACCGCGGGCTGAAAGACGAAGGCGACCGCGCCAATCTGCTGGCCTTCCTGCGACAGTATTCCGACGATCCGGGCAACATTCCTGAGGCCGCGCCGACCATCACCGGCACCGATCACGCCATTGATCCGGGTATTCTGGCGATCCAGGGCGACCCGGAATATGGCGAATACCTGTCATCGGAATGCACCAGCTGTCACCAGCTGTCGGGCGCCAATGACGGCATTCCCGGCATCATCGGCTGGCCCGCCGAAGATTTCGTGATCGCCATGCATGCCTATAAGGACGAATTCCGACCGCACCCTGTCATGCAAATGATGGCCGGGCGCCTGTCAAACGATGAGATTGCGGCCTTGGCTGCATATTTTGAGGCCGTGGAATAACGCGGTCCACACCCTTAAGGGAGGACAGAACATGAAACTGAACAGACGTGGTTTTCTGGGCGCAACCGCAGGGGCGGCCGCCGCCGCCAGCCTGTCGGCACCGATGGTTCATGCCGCTGGCATGGGCAAACCCAAGGTCGTTGTGATCGGCGGCGGGGCAGGCGGGGCGACCTGTGCGCGTTACATCGCCAAGGACAGCAAGGGCGCGATTGACGTCACTTTGGTGGAACCCACCCGCACCTATTACACCTGCTTTTTCTCGAACCTCTATATGGCCGGGTTCCGTGAACTGGGTTCGATCGGCCACAGCTATGGCAAACTGGCCAGCGAATACGGCATCAACGTCGTGCATGACTGGGCCGTGAACATCGACCGCGAGGCAAAGACGGTATCGCTGGCCGGGGGCGCGACGCTGTCTTATGACCGTCTGGTGCTGAGCCCCGGTATTGATTTCGTTGATGGCGCGGTCGAGGGTTGGGATATCACCAAGCAAAACAAGATGCCGCACGCCTATAAGGCCGGATCGCAGACCGAATTGCTGAAGGCGCAGATCGAAGCGATGCCCCAGGGCGGCACCTATGCGATGGTCGCGCCCCCGAACCCGTTCCGCTGCCCTCCGGGGCCGTATGAACGCATTTCGATGGTTGCCCATATCCTGAAGGATCGCAATCCGACTGCCAAGATCATCATCGCGGACCCGAAGGAAAAGTTCTCGAAACAGGGGCTGTTTCAGGACGGCTGGAGCCGCCACTATGATGGCATGATCGAATGGGTCGGGCCGGACTTTGGCGGCAATAACGTGTCGGTCGATGCCGATGCGATGACCCTGACGATTGACGGCGAAGTCACCAATGTTGATGTCTGCAACGTCATCCCGGCGATGAAAGCGGGCAAGATCTGCGACATGGCGGGCATCACCGAAGGCAACTGGGCACCGGTGAATGCACACACGATGCAAAGCCGCGTGGACGACAATATCCACGTGCTGGGTGATGCGTCCAATCAGGGGGACATGCCGAAATCGGGCTTTGCCGCCAACAGCCAGGCGAAAGTTGCCGCCATGGCCGTGCGCGGGGCGCTGACCGACAGCAAGGTCTTCCCGGCCAAGTTCACCAACACCTGTTGGTCGTTGATTGATACCGATGACGGCGTAAAAGTCGGCGCAAGCTATGAGGCGACCGATGAAAAGATCGCCAAAGTGGATGGCTTTATCTCGAAGGTCGGCGAAGATGCCGCTCTGCGTCAGAAGACTTACGAGGAAAGCGTTGGCTGGTATGCCGGTATTACCTCGGACATGTTCGGGTAACTGAATATGTGTTGACCAAGATCAAGGCAGGGTCCGCGCGGCCCTGTCATTTTGATCTGCAAACATCCAATGGGAGGGAAACCTATGCGCAAATTTCTGATGGCCGTTGCTGCGGCCGCTTTGACCACGCCTGCGATGGCGGGCGACCAGGCCACGACCTATGCCTATGACGGTAGCTTTGATGACGCGACCTTTGCGGTCGAAAGCGCCATTGTCGGGGCCGGTCTGGTGATCGACTATGTCAGCCACACGGGTGAAATGCTGGCCCGCACCGGCGCGGACGTGGGCAGCAATGTGACGCTGTTTGACGCCGCCGACATCTTCCTGTTCTGCTCGGCTGTGACCAGCCGCAAGGTGATGGAAGCCGACCCGATGAACATCGCCCACTGCCCCTATGGCATCTTCGTCGCGGACCAAGAGGGCAAGGTTGTCGTCGGCTATCGCAACTATCCCGAAGGCGAAATGCAGGAAGTTCAGGCGTTGCTGGATGGTCTGGCGCGCGAGGCCGTGGGCGACTAACCCCCGCGAAAGCACGCATTTTCAATCTATTGACCCCGCGCATCGCAAGGTGTGCGGGTTTTTTTCGACGTGCCTCTGACGTATATTTGGAAAATTGAATATTGCCTCTTGTTCCTCGTTAATTTGATCCATATCAAATAGGAAGCGAACAGAAACGACCCAGAGAAACACCCCAGTGGGGCAGAGGATATCATGATCGAAACAGAATTCACGCCGTTTGTGGCAGCCCTTGGCGGTGTGCTGATCGGCTTTGGCGCGGTGTTGCTGATGTGGGCGCGCGGCAATGTATTTGGCGCAACCGGCATCCTGGCAGGGGTGTTTCACCCCAGCTCCAGCAGTGATTGGGCCTGGCGGGTCGCCGTGCTGGCGGGCATGTTGACCGGCCCGTTTGTGTACCTGTTCATCACCGGTGCGATGCCACAGATTCAGGTACCAGTGTCGACCCCCGCGATGGTGATCGGCGGGCTTTTGGTTGGCATCGGCGTGACCTTTGGGGCGGGCTGTACGTCTGGCCACGGGGTTTGCGGCATGGCCCGCCTGTCGCCACGGTCCTTTGTGGCAACAGCGACCTTCATGGCGGTCACCGCCCTGACCGTTTTTGTCATGCGTCATATTGTCGGAGGATAAGCTATGCACCTGATCGTCATCTACGTCGCGGGCCTGTTGTTTGGCCTTGGTATTTCCATCTCAGGAATGGCTAACCCTGCCAAAGTGTTGAATTTTTTCGATGTTGCCGGGATTTGGGATCCCAGCCTGGCTTTCGTCATGGGGGGCGCGTTGATCGTCACCTTCATCGGCTATCGCCTTGTCTTTCGCATCCCGAAACCCATGTTTGAACCAGCGTTCCACCTGCCCACCAGCCGGGTGATTGATGCCCGCCTGATTGGTGGCTCGGCGGTGTTTGGTCTGGGCTGGGGTCTGTCCGGGTTCTGCCCCGGTGGCGTATTGCCGATGATCTCGACCGGCGATGGGTCGGTTTTGATCTTTAGTGGTGCCCTGATCGCCGGCATGTTCCTGGCCCGCTGGATGATGGGCGTGATTGCGAAACGAAATACCCCGGCGGCCACCGCCGCTGAATAAAGGAGGCACAGCATGACCTATCCGTCCAACATGCAGACCCGACCCGAGGTCACACCGTTTTTCGACGCGGCGACCAACACGATCTCCTATGTCGTGAAGGACCCGAATTCCAACGCCTGTGCGGTGATTGATTCCGTGATGGACATCGATTATTTCGCCGGGCGCATTACCTATGACAATGCCGACCAGATCATTGANTATATTCAGGAAAACGACCTGGAGCTGGAGTGGCTGATCGAAACCCATGTGCATGCCGACCACCTGTCCGCCGCGCCCTATATTCAGGGCAAACTGGGCGGCAAGATCGGCATCGGGGCGCAGATCACCGTGGTGCAGGAAACCTTTGGGAAAGTGTTCAACGAGGGCACCGAATTTCAACGCGACGGCAGCCAGTTTGACGCGCTGTTTCAGGATGGCGACACCTATCAGATCGGCACGATGGAGGCCGTGGCGATCCACACGCCGGGCCACACGCCCGCCTGCATGGTCCATGTCATGGGTGACGCCGGCTTTACGGGCGACACGCTGTTCATGCCTGATGGCGGCAGCGCGCGCGCAGATTTCCCCGGGGGCGACGCCGGTGAGCTGTATGATTCCATTCAAAAAGTCCTGGCCTTGCCGGAGGCCACCCGCCTGTTCATGTGCCATGATTACGGCCCCAACGGGCGCGACATCGCCTGGGAGACCTCGGTCGGTGACGAAAAAGCGCATAACATCCATGTCGGCGCCGGCAAATCGCGCGAGGATTTCGTTAAATTTCGCACCGAACGGGACGCCCAACTGGCGGTGCCCAAGCTGATCATCCCATCCTTGCAGGTCAATATGCGCGCAGGCGCGGTGCCCGCCGATGAAGACGGCAATCCCATGCTCAAAGTACCGGTGAACAAGCTATGATCACAGGGTTGAATGGGCTGGATGGGGTCGACGTCAAGGTGTTGAACGGTCAGGTGACGGTTGCCTCGCAAATCCGCCCCGACCACGTTGCGGCGATTGCGGCGGCCGGGTTTGCCTGTGTCATGATGAACCGACCGGATGGCGAAGAATACGGCCAACCCGACTGGGATGACATCGTTGCCGCCTGTGACGCGGCAGGGATCGAGGCGCGTTATGTGCCCATGGGCGGGCGGGAGCTGAACATGGCCACCGTGCAGGGTTTTCGCGATGCACTGGACCAGGTGGACGGGCCTATCTTTGCCTTTTGCCGGTCGGGCACGCGCTGTGAAATCCTGTTTCAGGCCGCTGGACATCTGCCGCCTGCGGCCAACTGAAACCGCGCCCTGTCGCCATTTTCCCGGTAGAAACGCCCCATGAAACTGACCCCAGCCACCCTGCGCCGATACCTGCCCATTCTGGACTGGGGGCGGCGGTATGATCGCGAGGCTGCGACCTCGGATCTTGTGGCGGCGGTGATTGTCACCATCATGCTGATCCCGCAATCGCTGGCCTATGCGTTGCTGGCGGGGTTGCCTGCCGAAATGGGGCTGTACGCCTCGATCTTGCCGCTGGTGGCTTATGCGATCTTCGGCACCTCGCGCGCGTTGGCCGTTGGCCCGGTCGCGGTCGTGTCCTTGATGACGGCGGCGGCGGTGGGCAATCTGGCCCTGTCGGGCACAGCGGAATATGCCATGGCGGCGATCACGCTGGCGCTCCTGTCGGGGCTGATCCTGTTGGTCATGGGCCTGTTTCGCCTGGGCTTTCTGGCCAATTTCCTGTCCCATCCGGTGATCGCGGGCTTCATTACGGCCTCGGGCCTGATCATCGCGGTCAGCCAGATGAAACACATCCTGGGCATCGAGGCGCATGGCCATTCGCTGGTCACGATCCTGGGCTCTCTGCTCGGCCACCTGGGGCAGACGAATGTCATCACCCTGGCGCTTGGCGCGGGGTCCGTGGCGTTTCTGTTCTGGGTGCGCAAGGGGCTGAAGCCGCTGCTTTTGTCCTGGGGCTTGCCGCCACGGCTGGCGGATTTGTTGGCCAAGGCGGGCCCGGTCGGGGCGGTCGCCGTGACCACATTGTTAAGCTGGGGCTTTGGCCTGTCAGACCGCGGCGTGGCCATCGTGGGCGATGTGCCCCGGGGTCTGCCGCCGCTGACCTTGCCCAGCTTTGATGCCGATCTGTGGGCGTCTCTGTTTGGCTCGGCCGTGCTCATCTCTGTCATCGGCTTTGTCGAAAGCATCTCGGTGGCGCAAACCCTGGCCGCCAAGAAACGCCAGCGCATCACCCCGGATCAGGAGCTGGTCGGGCTGGGCGCGGCCAACGTGGCTGCTGCGATTTCAGGCGGATACCCGGTGACGGGTGGGTTCGCCCGGTCCGTCGTGAATTTCGACGCCGGTGCCGAGACCCCGGCGGCGGGCGCATTCACCGCCGTTGGCATTGCCATGGCGGCGCTGTTCCTGACGCCTTTGTTGTACTTTCTGCCCAAGGCGACCCTGGCCGCCACCATCATCGTCGCCGTGCTGAGCCTGGTCGACTTCGCCATTCTGAAACGCACCTGGCAATACCACCGCGCCGATTTCACCGCTGTGGCCGCGACCATCGTTCTGACCCTGGTGTTCGGCGTCGAACTGGGCGTGTCAGCGGGGGTGATCCTGTCCATTGCGTTGTTTTTATACAAAACATCCCGGCCCCATATTGCCGAGGTCGGGCTGGTTCCCGGTACGCAGCATTTCCGCAATATTGATCGCCACAAGGTGCTGACTCACCCGGAAGTGGTCACGCTGCGGATGGACGAAAACCTGTATTTCGCCAATTCGCGCTATATCGAAGATTACCTGCTGGATCGTGTCGCCAAGGGCGGGTTGCGCCATGTTGTACTGATGTGTCCGGCGGTCAATGAAATCGACCTGTCCGCGCTTGAGGCGCTTGAGGACATGAACCGCCAATTGTGGGACGCGGGCATCACGCTGCACCTGTCCGAGGTCAAAGGCCCGGTGATGGACCGCCTGCGCCGCACGCATTTCCTGGAGGAGCTGTCCGGCCAGGTGTTCCTGACACAATACGCGGCCCAGGCGGCCCTGGGTCCGGTCGATGGGTTGAAACCAGTGTTGGCTGGGGACGCTGCGTAACGGGTGCGTGGATTTATTGAACGGTTGTGCAATTATTGTTAGGGTCTGACCCAAAGGCAATTGGGAGGCATCCATGCATATCACAGAAAACACCACCATCGTCGTGTCCGGCGGCGCGTCCGGTCTGGGCGAAGCCGTGGCCCGTGGCTTGGCCGCTGCTGGCGCCAAAGTCGGCATTTTTGACCTGAACGAAGAGCGCGGCCAAGCCGTTGCCTCTGAGCTGGGCGGGGCATTTGCCAAGGTCGACGTGTCTGATCCGGCATCTGTGGCCGAAGGGTTCAAGACCCTGCGCGCAGCCCACGGTCAGGAACGCGTCATGGTGAACTGCGCGGGCATTGGGCCTGCGTCAAAAACCGTTTCCAAGGGCGAACCCCACGACCCCGGCATGTATGCCAAGGTGATCGGCGTGAACCTGATCGGCACGTTCAACTGCGCCTCGCAATCCGCCGCAGGCATGGTTGGTGCGGACCCGGTGACGGAGGACGGTGAACGCGGCGTGATCATCAACACGGCGTCGGTTGCGGCCTTTGATGGCCAGATCGGCCAGCTGGCTTATTCCGCCTCCAAGGGCGGTGTGGTCGGCATGACCCTGCCCATGGCGCGCGACCTGTCGCGTGACGGCGTGCGGGTGATGACCATCGCGCCGGGCCTGTTCAAAACCCCGCTGCTGGAAGGTCTGCCGCAAGAGGTGCAGGACAGCCTGGGCGCGCAGGTGCCATTCCCGTCCCGTCTGGGCGACCCTGCCGAATACGCCGCCATGGCGCGTCATATCGTCGAAAATTCGATGCTGAACGGCGAAGTCATCCGCCTGGACGGCGCCATCCGCATGGCCCCGCGGTAGGGTTCGGCATTAAAGCATAGCGCCTTGGCCGCCGCGTTATTGCGCGGTGCGGCCAAGGCTGACAATCGGGTGGGGGATGCGGTTCTGAACGCATAAACGGCGGCATGTTGGACCTTGCTGCCTTTAGCGGCAAATATTACGTCTACTATCATCGGTATCACCTCGTTTGGTCGACCAAGTATCGCTACAAGGTGCTTCGCGGCGACATCAAGCTGCGGGTTCGTGATATCTGCCGTCAGGTTTGTACGCAGAATGGTGTCGATATCATCCGTGGTGTGCTGTCGTCTGATCACGTCCACATGTTCGTGTCGGTTCCGCCAAAACTGGCGATCAGCGATCTGATGCGGCTGATGAAGGGCCGCTCTCGCCACAAAATGCAACGCGAGTTCCTGCATCTCAAAAAGCGCTACTGGGGGCGGAATTTTTGCGGGCGCGGGTGGTTTTCAACCACCAACGGCGCGCTCACCGAAGACATCGACTTCAGTACGCGAACAGGGGTGGTCCTGCTTTTTCGACGAGCTTGCAGCCCTGTTAAGGTGGATCAGGGTTTCATTTCGGCTGCCAGTCTGTCTGTTCTCAATTTCGTTTCATCTGCTTCGCATGGGGTCAATATACCGTGGATCGAATGCGGGCGTTCAGAGGTGTAGTAGGTCAACCATTTTCTGAAGCCAGCCCGCATTTCTGAACCTGAGGTGCCCCTAGATTTGTAGACGGTTTGCTTGGTGATTTTGGAACCAAGGAGAGACGATATGAATAAGGGCATTCGATTTACGGATGAGTTTAAGCGGGACGCTGTGGCACAGGTTTTTGAGCGTGGATATGCGGTCAGCGAGGTGGCTGAACGGCTGGGGATTAGCACTAAATCGCTGTACACTTGGAAGGCGCAATTTTTGAAGCCACCGCATGTAAGAGCTGAGGTTGTGGATCTGGCCGCTGAGATCAAGCGGTTGAAGCGGGAACTGGCCCGCGTGACCGAAGAACGTACCATCTTAAAAAAGGCGACCGCGTACTTCGCGCGAGAGTCTCAGTGAAGTACGCGTTTATACATTGCCCGAGAGGGGAGGCTCATCGGGCGGAGTTTTCTGTGCGTTCCATGTGCCGGATGCTGTTGGTGCATTTCAGTGGCTTTTACGCATGGCTCAAGGAACCGTTAAGTCAGCGGGCGCTTGAAGATGTGCGGCAGATAGATCTGACCCAGCAAGCCTGGACGAACAGTGGTAAGGTTTACGGATACCGCAAATTGCATCCCTCTCATTGATACTGTGTATCAATTGCCGGGCAACGGATGATCTGTGCGATGCAGGTGAGACCTGTTCAGAGAACCGTGTTGCACGTTTGGCCAGCTTAGCGGGCGTCGCAGCGCAAATTGGAGCTGTCGCGGTTTGATGCCGCTCCTTTGATAGCATTTACTGCAACAAAGGAGATGAACTATGCGCTGCACGGCAGGGTTATGCGAAGCATGAT
>JGI24724J26744_10003024_pt1 | contig 10995 bp, 9 predicted proteins | sample Cruoilmetagenom7_FD_26744 | JGI IMG/M metagenome (IMG submission 26744)
ACTGACCACATTTCACCAGCCGGATCTTTTGCTGTGGATAGTCCGGCAGGCAAGTATTTGCTTGACCACCAAGTTGGTCAGCGGGATTTCAACTCCTACGGCTCTCGGCGCGGCAATCATGAGGTCATGATGCGCGGCACCTTTGCCAATATCCGCATTAAGAANGAAATGCTGGACGGGGTTGAAGGCGGCTACACGCTGGGNCCAGACGGCACNGAAACTTCGATTTACGAGGCGGCCGAGGCCTATAAGGCGGCGGGCACCCCGCTGGTGGTCATCGGTGGCTCGCTNTATGGCGCAGGCTCTAGCCGTGACTGGGCGGCCAAGGGCACCAGCTTGCTGGGGGTCAGCGCTGTGATCGCCGAAGATTTCGAGCGCATCCACCGCTCTAACTTGGTCGGCATGGGGGTTATCCCGTTTGAGTTCACCAATGGTGACAGCCGCAAAACGCTGGGCCTGAAGGGCGATGAAACTATCTCTATCGCGGGCCTCGCGGGTGATATCAAACCGCTTTCAGACGTGCCATGCACGATTGAATATGCCGATGGCCGCGTGAAAGAGATCATGCTGAAGTGCCGGATTGATACCGAGGTCGAGATCGAATACGTCGAGAATGGTGGCGTGCTGCACTATGTGCTGCGGAACTTGGCCAAAAGCTAATGCCTGAAAAGCGCACGCCGTTCAGGGGTGCGCTTTTTGATATGGACGGCTTGCTGCTGGATAGCGAGCGCGCCTGCGTGATTGCCTTCAATGAAACCGTGAAGCGCTTTGCCTTGCCGCCAATGCCCGAAGTGGCTTTGGCGTGCATTGGTTTGCGCGCCGACGGGGTGCAAGCCCAAATCAAAGCGGCACTGGCTGGCCGCGCAGAATTTGAACCGTTTTACCAAGCGTGGGGGCAGCGCATAGAGGCGAGCTTTGCGCAAGGGATTCCGTTGAAATTGGGGGTTCTTGACCTGTTGGAGACCTTGAAAGCCCAAGGAAAGCCCTGTGCAGTCGCGACCTCTACACACACGCCTTCTGCCGAAGCGCATTTGCAAAAGGCAGGGCTGCGCGGTTATTTCAAAGCGGTGATCGGCGGGGAGCAAGTGCTCAGGGGTAAGCCCGCGCCTGATATTTATGTTGTGGCGGCGAAAGCGCTGGGCCTACGACCTGCGGATTGCATAGCGTTTGAGGATAGCGACCCCGGCACGCTTGCGGCTATTGCCTCGGGTGCAACGGTCGTGCAAGTGCCTGACGTTAAGCCGCCGAGCCCAGACCTGTTGGCCAATGGGCATTTGATTGCAGATGATCTGTTTTCTGGGGCAATAACTATTGGGCTAATAGCAATTTAGAGCGCTTTAAGGCCGAGGGTCAAAACCTATTTGTCGCGCCAGATCGAGAATATCATCCAGAGGCCGCCAATAACCGCGCCTGCAAAGCCCAGCATGGAGAAATACTCCAGCCCTATTGGAATTTGACCACCGGACGCGGTCATCACGATTGAGGACCCCATAATCAGGGCGGCCATCACAATTCCGATCGTGATGCGGGTGATGGAATTGCTAAGGCGATCAAGAAAATGTTCCATTTCTTCGACCTGCATATGGAACTTGAATTGGCCCTTTCGCATCAGTTTGACCAACTTCCAGACATCAGTAGGCAGGCCTGTCACGAGGTCATACCCTTCGGCGGCACCCCTTTGTGCTTTTTTTGCCAACTCATTGGGGGCGTATTTGGCCCACATCAATTGTGTAAGAAACGGCTTGGCAGACGTAACCACATCGAACTCAGGGTCAAGCTGTCGGCCCATTCCATCAAGGGAAATCAGGGCTTTGATAAGCATCGTCAAATCGGAGGGTAGCGCCAGTTTATAGCGCCGCAGAATGCTGGTTAGATCTGAGGTGAGCGCCACAAAATTAAGAGATTTGAGGGGAACGCCGTGGACCTTTTCAATCATGGCGTCGATTTCTGATGTAAGCTCGGCACTTGGTATCGCCGAATCGCCAGACCAAAGCATTAATGTACTGACGACTTTATCAGGTTGGCGCTGAACCATGCCCGTTAGCAGGTCAACTAACTGAAAGCGACGTGCCTTGGAAATCCGGCCCACCATCCCAAAATCGATCATGACCACTTGCGCACTCGAACGATAAAACACGTTGCCCGGATGAAGGTCTGCGTGGAAGACACCGTCCTCAAACACCATTTTCAAAATAGCGTTCGCGCCGATTTTCGCCAAGGTCTTGCGATCATATCCGGCGGCATCAACGGCGGCCAAATCTGTGCCGGGGAGGTCGGTAACCAGCTCTTGCACGTTCATTCGCTCAGACGTCCATTGCCAATAAACTTTCGGAACCACAATGCTTGGCTCGTCTTTAAAATTGTCGGCAATTTGCTCGGCATTCAGGCATTCGTTGGCCAAATCCAATTCGTTCCGGATTGAATTGGCAAATTCGCGCACAATTTTTCTGGGCTGGTATTGTTTTGCTTCTGACATTTCGTCTTCAGCAACTTCGGCCAACCGTGCTAATAGCCTGAGGTCGGCCTCAATAACGTCTTTTATCCCAGGGCGGCGCACTTTTAAAATTACGGATTCACCTGATTTGAGGGTCGCTTTGTGAACTTGCGCCATGGAGGCTGAGGCCAAGGGCTTTGTGTCAACCTGCGCAAATATATTTTCCGCTTTGTCACCTAAATCTTCCTCAATTTGCCCGGCGATTGCGGCAAACGGAAGCGCGGCTACATTGTTTTGAAGCTTGCTGAATGCCTCAATATAATCCGAGGAAAACAGGTCAACCCGTGTCGAAAGCACTTGGCCTAGCTTTACAAATGTCGGCCCCAGTTCTTCCATTGCACGCCGAATACGCTCAGGTGGTTCAAGCTGCGCCAGTTCCTCGGCTTCTTCTTGCAAATGTAGTAACTTTCCAGCCTGTTCCAGAACGGCGCCCAAACCGAGCCGGCGCACCATATCGCCAAACCCAAAACGTATCAGGATCGAGGCGATGTCGTGCAGCCGTCCAAGGTCCCGCGCGGTACTGAGGGTTTTCAAAAACATATTATGTCTTCTTATCAGCTTCGTCGCCATTGGCCTCTGAATCGGGATTTTTAGCATTAAGGCTATCGGCAATCCCCGCCAGAATGCCGCTCGCAATAGAGGCAATATTGGCGGCGCCGGCAATTGTCACCTTAGTTAGGTCATTCAACCCCGGGCGCTCAGCGCTTTTCATTTGGCCTTGCAGTGTTTCAAGCGCATCTGAAACCGATTTACCTATTGCGGCGCTGGTTCTTTCGGCATGGGTTGCCAAATCGGCCATTGTATCCCGAGCGGTTGAATAGCCCTCCTTTGAGAAGTCAGCGACAGACTGCCTGAAAAGCGCTTCCAGCCCTTTCATATCATCAATGGCCCGCTTGATGTCGCGCTCGGAGAATTCGTCTACGCGCCCTTGGGCTTCCTCTATCGCGAGCCGAGAGGCTTCAACCGCTTTGAGCATACCTTCCCGAAGGCCGTCTATGGTGTTTTCTAGGGCTTTGTTGAAGGATTTATTATTTTCCCCGATACCGCTCGTCGCGCCCTCCAGCACGGATTTTACAACCCTATCAACATTTTCACGGTCCAAATGATGTTCGGCTAACGCGTCAAGAACAATGTCGCGGACTTCATTTTGAATATCTTTACCATTTTCGACTGCGGCTTTGGCGGCGCTCTCGATGCTGTCTTTGATGTGATCATGGTTTGTCATAATTCAATCTTTCCGTAAGTGATTTAGAAGGTAGTATGCCTCTTTTTGCGGTCATTGCATTAACTTTCGCAACGCTGGCAGGGCATCTTGAACGATGCGGCGGCCTTCTGTGATGGCCTCTTCTGCGCGATGGAAATCAAGCGTACTGAAGCGCCCGAGCCTTGGTTGAAGCATGATATGCGGCGGTTCGCCTGCTAACCGGCTGCGCATGATTTGATCGGTCATTATGTCAATCGATGAAGACAGCACATCAAAATAGCTAAGCCGGTTAATATCAGCGTTCAGGAAATCAGGGGTCATGGCCTTTACGCCCGATTTAATGCTGTCCGGAACGGTATCAAACAGGCGGTCCAGTAGAACTGAACGAGGTTCGTTTGGGTTGAGATCTTCCGGAAGTTCTTGAGTGCGGTAGCGGTATTCTAGAGCGTTCGCGGTTGGATTGACCGCGATTATGATCTCGGCGCCCAAGGCCCGACACGCGGATACCGGCACCGGATTGGTTAACCCGCCATCAAGCAACCATTTGCCATCTGTCTTATGGGGGCTGAATATTCCGGGGATCGAAATGGAAGCTCTGATGGCATCTGATAGCGAGCCGTCCTGAAGCCATATTTCCCGGCCGGTCAATAGGTCTGTGGCGATGGCTATGNACGGTTTATCCAGGCTTTCAATTAGCGAATCTTNTTTAAAGTTTTTGAGGATGTTCATGATGCTTTCGCCATCAATNACCCCNCCGTTGAGAATGNTTATATCGAGATAGCGCAACATATCGAGCCGACCTATGGATAGCGCCCATGCTTCAAGGCTATCGAGTTCCCCCGANACATAAGCCCCTCCGACCAGCGCCCCCATAGAGCAACCACAAACAACATCGGGCTCAATGCCGTTTTTTTTAAGGGCTTGCAGCACGCCAACATGCACCCAGCCACGTGCGCCGCCACTTCCTAATGCGATACCAAGTTTCGGTTTTGCCATCTTTTATTCTCCCAGTAGGCGCTCATTTCGCCCACGCCATTGGTGTCCTTGACACTACCTAACAAGCAATATAGTGCACCTTAACGAACGTTCAATAAGGCAGCAAGTCACATGTCCAGGCCCCGCGAAAAGCTTCCGTCCGTACCGGATAGGAAGGACGAAATACTCATGATTGCGGCCAAGGAATTTGCGTCAAATGGTTATGCTGCTGTTTCAATGCGCGCTCTGGCAAAAAAGGCTGACATNACNCCAGCAGCCCTTTATCACCATTATGCGGGTAAAGATGCGATCTATTTTNCGGTTCTAAATAGCGTATTTGCGAATAAGGCGGTTGAATTGGTCGAAAAAGTGAAGGGCACAGATAGCCCNGAAGACAAGCTGGATCGTGCGATTTATTGGTTGATAAAACTGTTNTCTACCGACGANGTGTTTATGCGGCTTTTGCAGCGGGAATTGCTGGATGGGGACGCGGCGCGGCCAAAATCACTTGCTCAAGATGTAATTGACGCACCTTTTCGCGCCATTGAGAATTTACTTGGCCAGCTCGCGCCAGGTACAGATACGCGCCTCTCAACGACTACAGCATTCTCGTTGATACTGGGTCAAATCCAGCTTTCACCAATTCTTAAAGGATCGTCGATGAAAGTAGTCGTCACTCACGCAGATGATGAGGCCTCAATTTTATCATTTGCAAAATATGTAAAGTCAGTTGTGCTCTGTGGCCTAAGCGTCGAGCCGGAGATGAAAACCTCGTGAATACATTTAAAATCTTGAAAGCCGCTGGTTTTGTTTTGTCAGGGCTTGTTGCTGTTGCAGCACCGGCAGGTAGTGAAACCAAACATCCAACAAATGTACGCGTCGTGACGGCAAGCTACCAGAACTACCCAAACATCATTTCTTTAACCGGTGAAATAACGGCACAACATACGCTTACGTTGGCATTTCGTATAAGTGGCCAAATTACCGAGCGCTTTGTTGAGGTTGGCCAACACGTAGAGGCCGGTGATATCTTGGCGCAGCTTGACGACAGCATTCAAAGCGCCGACCTGACCGCGGCGCGTGCCGCAATGGATGCAGCACAGGCGCAGCTCGATCAAGTGACAGCGGAATTGGCGCGTAGCCGTGAATTGCTTGACCAGGGATTTACCACAAGAGCGGCGTTTGAGCGTGTCGAGGCGTCTGCGATTCTGGCACAAGGCACGTTCGATTTGGTTGAGGCGCAGGTTGAATTGGCACAAGATAATTTGACTTATGCCAACCTTGTTGCACCCACCAGTGGCATTATTACGGCAAGCCCTGCCAAAGTTGGGCAAATAGCGCAGTTGGCGCAGCCGATGTTTACCTTGGCTGAGAATGGAAAGCGTGACGCCGTATTTGATGTTCAGGAAACGGTGTTTTTCGAACAATCCGATGATTTTAGCGTCGACATATCGCTGCTCGAAAGACCCGAAATTTCGGTGGAGTGCTTTGTGCGAGAAGTCTCACCGATTGTTGACCTTTATACAGGCACCGTGCGCGTGCGTTGCGGCATTGATAGCCCGCCAGCGTCCTTTTCGCTTGGCGCGATTGTTCGCGGAACGGCTGATCTTGGGTCGGAATCCTTGATCGTGCTGCCTTGGAGTGCCCTCGGTTCCCTGCGCGGGCACCCCGCCGTTTGGATATATGATCCAACTTTGGGAACTGTATCCAAAAGAGAAATCGAAATCGAACGGTATGAAAATGGGCGCATCGTTTTAAGAAGCGGCCTCGAAAACGGCAATCTCGTCGTCATAGACGGCACAAAATTCCTATTTGAAGGCATGCCAGTGCAGCCAGTGGTGGAGACTTTGGAATGAAACGCTTGGTATTTTCGTTTTCTCTGGTGATTTTCACGAGTGTTTACAGTGCCCTCCTTGCGGAGGAGCCGCTGCCCGCCCGCCCGGTGCTATGGACGACAGCGACGTTGCAAACATCGCAGAACATACAGTTAGTCGGGTTGATAGAGCCCAGAATTAAAACCGATTTGGGCTTCCAAATTCTTGGGCGGCTTATAAAGAAGAATGTAAGCATTGGCGAAGTGGTGACCAGCGGGCAGCTGCTTGCGGCGGTTGATCCAACACCATTTGAACTCGCTGTNAGAAACGCACAATCCGAGGTTTCAAATGCGCGGGCGCAGCTTTCGGCAGCCATTGCCGGAGAGGCGCGTCAGCAAGCTTTGTTTGCAGCGAATGCAACACCTGAAACGGCTTTAGAGCTGGCAGAACAGCGGCTCGAAACCGCGCGCGCCAGCGAGACCCAGGCGCTTGCGGTTTTGACGAAAGCAGAGGAGCAGCTTACTTACACGCGCATCACCGCCGAGCATGACGGCATCGTGGTTAATGTTTATCCCGAAGTTGGCGAAATCGTTGCGCCGGGTCAGGTAATACTGACCATTGCGCGGCTGGATGTTCGTGAAGCTGTGATTGACCTTCCCGAAGCGATTGCCACCGATCTGGCCGTGGGCGGGCAGGCGATAGTGGCGCTCGAACTAAACCCTGAAACGCAGGTGGCTGGCGAAATACGCGAAATTGAACCGGCCGCAGATTCGCTGTCACGGACAATCAGGGCGCGGATCACGCTTATTGATCCCCCCAGTTCCTTCAGGCTGGGCACAACGGTGTTTGTCGGTTTCGAAAACACCGAAACACCGGTGATAAACCTGCCGCTTACGGCGATTCTGATGCGGGACGAAGTGGCCAATGTCTGGATCATCAATGATGACGGTGTTTCAGTGCGGGTGAAAAGAGTTGTGATCGGGGAGCCCAGCGGTGGCTTTGTCGAGATTATTAGCGGTGTTGAAGCCGGTGACCGTATTGTTGTCGTTGGTGTGAACAGCCTGACAGCAGATGCGCATATTCGCTTAGGTGAGGAACAAACGTTTTGAAGAAGTTTAATCTGTCTGATTGGGCCTTAGGCCACCAGTCGCTTGTCTGGTTTTTTATGCTGACATTCCTGATTACCGGGACCATGTCATATATCAATTTGGGCCGCGAAGAAGACCCGAATTTCACCATTAAGACCATGATTATTCAGGCAAACTGGCCCGGTGCCTCGGCAAAAGAAATGACGGAGCAGGTCACCGACCGGATCGAAAAAAAGCTGGAGGAGCTGGAGACTCTCAATTTCACAAAAAGCATGACCACCAACGGCAGAACCATCATTCTGCTGGAGTTGTTAAGCACAACACGGGGGGATGATGTTGCGGCTTCTTGGGCCCAAGTCAGAAATATGATTGGCGACATCCGGCTTCAGTTTCCGCAAGGTATTCAGGGGCCGTTCTTTAATGACCGGTTTGGCGATGTATTTGGTAATATCTATGCCTTTACAAGCGATGGCCTGAGCCAAAGGCAGATGCGTGACATCGTCGAAGAAACCCGATCCCGCCTTCTGACGGTCGAGAATATTGGCAAAGTAGATGTAGTTGGCGCGCAGGACGAACTGATTTATCTTGAGTTCTCGCCCAGTAAAATGGCCGCTCTTGGGCTGGATCAGCAAAGCATTCTTGCCTCGCTTCAAGCCCAAAATGCGGTCACGCCATCGGGTGTTATTCAGGCCGGATCCGAACGGATTAGTGTGCGGGTGGGGGGGCATTTCACCTCCGAAGAGAGTTTGCGGAATGTAAATATTCGCGTGAATAATCGTTTTTTCCCGCTCTCGGAAGTCGCTGAAATTCGGCGCGGATATGTTGACCCTCCACGGGCCTTGTTTCGGTTTAACGGAGAGCCTGCAATCGGCCTCGCGATCGGCATGAAGCAAGGGGCGAACCTGCTCCATTTTGGAGAGGCGCTTGAGCAAGAGATGGCGCACATCACCAGTGATTTGCCAATCGGGATGAATGTGCACAAGGTTTCGGACCAGCCGGAGGTTGTTAAAGAAGCGATTTCCCACTTTACCAAAGCGCTGTTTGAAGCGGTTGCCATTGTGCTTGTCATTAGCTTTGTCAGCCTTGGCATGCGGGCAGGGTTGGTTGTTGCGATATCCATCCCGCTGGTGCTGGCTATAACCTTTCTGACCATGGAATACCTAGACATCACCTTGCAGCGCATCACCCTCGGAGCGTTGATTATTTCGCTTGGGCTGTTGGTTGACGACGCGATGATCGCGGTTGAAATGATGGTGGCGCGGTTGGAGCTTGGCGACAATCTACGCAAAGCCGCAACCCATGTTTATACGTCCACTGCTTTTCCTATGCTAACCGGGACACTGGTGACTGTCGCTGGTTTTATGCCGATCGGATTGAACGATAGTGCGGCTGGTGAATTCACCTTCACCCTGTTTATGGTTATCGCCATTTCCCTGATCGTGAGTTGGGTGGTCGCGGTTCTTTTCACTCCCTTGCTGGGCGTCTTAATCCTGCCTGCAAAACTGAAACACGCTCATAAAAAGAAAGGGCCGTTTGCGGTCGCCTTCTCTGGGCTATTGTGGCTGGCTTTGCGCTTCCGCTGGATGACATTATTAGTGACTCTTGTTGCTCTTGGCGCCTCGATTTATGGTCTTACACAGGTCAACCGGGAATTTTTCCCGTCTTCGAACCGGCCTGAACTCGTCGTAACATTTAATCTTCCCCATAACAGCTCTATCGCCGAAACACAGGCGCAAATAACTCAGTTTGAAGAGCAGATGCTATCGGGGAACGACGCTATTGACCATTGGTCAACCTATATTGGCACCGGCGCACCGCGCTTTTTGTTGCCATTCAACCCCCCCCAGCCCGTGCCCAGCATTGGCCAGATCATTATTGTGACGAGCGGATTAGAAGAACGTGATCGTGTTCGTGTTGAATTGGCGCAATATCTGGAAAACAACTTCGTCGGCACAGATGCCGAGGTTAAATTGCTGGCGATTGGGCCTGCCGTGAAGCATCCGATTGAGTATCGCATCAGTGGTCCGGATATTCAGGAAGTGCGAAGAATTTCNGGNGAATTGGCCAGCATTGTCTCGGCGAACCCGAATTTGGGAAAAGTGATCTATGATTGGATGGAACCGTCTCGCGTTGTTAAGGTTGAGTTGCTCCAAAACAAGGCACGGCAGCTTGGCATCACATCACAGAGTGTCGCCTATGCCTTGAACGGCATCGTTGCCGGAACAGTTGTCACCCAGGTTCGAGACGGTATTTACCTCGTAAACGTTGTTGCCCGCGCACAACCGGCCGAGCGGAATTCGATAGAAACTTTGCGTAATCTTCAGCTTAGCGGCCCGAGCGGGGAGTCGATCCCGCTCGCCTCTGTTGCAAACTTTCACTATGAACTTGAACAGCCTATTATCTGGAGGCGGGATCGCGTTCCTACGCTGACCATTGGCGCGAGCATAATTACCGACATGGAAGCGCCAACAGTAGACCTGCAGCTCAGAGAGCAGGTGGCGGCCTATACCGAGACCTTGGCGCGTGGATATACCATTGAGGTCGGCGGCACTGCGGAAGGCTCTTCCGATGCGCAAAAACCGATTATTGCGGCCTTTCCGCTTATGCTTTTCATCATGGCAACCGTTCTGATGATTCAGTTGCAAAGCTTCCATCGACTCTTCATCGTATTTGCAATTGCGCCTTTTGCGATAATCGGGGTTGTTGCGACATTGCTTCTGTTCGATATTGCCCTTGGTTTTGTGGCCGTTCTGGGGGTTTTGGCCCTCAGTGGCATTCTGATCCGTAACTCCGTCATTCTAATCGTTCAGATTGAGGATTTGAGAAAAGAAGGCATTGAAGCCTACAAGGCAGTAGTCCAGGCAACCGAACAGCGAATGCGCCCCATTATACTCACAGCTGCGGCGGCCAGTTTGGCGCTGATCCCGATTTCGCAAGACGTGTTCTGGGGGCCGATGGCCTTTGCGATGATGGGCGGGATCATTGTAGGCACATTCCTTACCCTGCTGTTCTTACCCGCGCTATATGTAACCTGGTTTCGAATTAAGCGGCCCAACCCGAGCAAGGAAAATTAATGTGTGTGAAGTGGTCCTGTTTTTAGGACAGGTTGGCGGCTTTGCTAAGAAGAATCGGATTTCTGTTCATGCCGCTTTCTCCGCTTGGGTGAAGCTGGCGTTTGGCCGCTATCTCCTGAACTGCCTTGTTTCCGCGCAGCGCCTCAAGCGCGACTGTTGCCTTAAACTTGTCTGAAATGTTCCGTCGTTTCGTCATTCTCCTATCCACTCGTTCGTGGTGGATACATCTTAGCGCATTGTCCAGATTTACCGGACCACTTCACATATTGAAAACCCATGCACCAAGTTCTGCGCAGCCGAATTCCTCTGGAAACTGACGTAAAACTGTCTTACAAAAGAGGCAGAA
>JGI24724J26744_10003027_pt1 | contig 10991 bp, 8 predicted proteins | sample Cruoilmetagenom7_FD_26744 | JGI IMG/M metagenome (IMG submission 26744)
CGACTCTGTCGCATTTGTTTGCTCCTTCAAAGGTTGAGCAAAATCTACATCAAAGTGAGGGAAGTTTCGGGGGGCAGGTCAGCGACGTTCGGAACAGGCGCGGTTTCTGGAGTTGATGATCGCGCAGAATGAACGGGTGCGTGGTGCGATGTTGATGGCAGTGATGAATGGGCCAGGGTTTGTGCCGGTGGAAATTTATAAGGTTAGGTGGGATAGGGCGGGCATGGGTGATGTGGGGATTGATGGCTAAGCTATCAGGCTGTGCATGGCGGGTTTAGCTGACTGATCACAACATCGTTGAACATAGAAAAACACCCCAGAACGGTGCGATTCAAGAGACTAAAAGCAATTCGGTGCGCTTCTCGGTCGTTACATATGGAAACTTCGACAGTGCCGATTGAGAAGCGATGAAATGAAAGCGGATGCATTGGCGTTAGAAGGCGAAATATCTACGCTCCATCGCCGAAGTATTTTGCGTCAGCGATTTCTTGCTCAATATTGCCGGTCAGAATTTCGAGCCAAATCCGAGCCAAAAAATGATCGCGGTATCTGCTATGTACTGGAGCGGGTAGCGGGAATCGAACCCGCACGTTCAGCTTGGGAAGCTGACAGGCTACCACTACATCATACCCGCTTCGCACGACGATCTAGCCTTGCGGCGTGATCGCGTCAAGCATGTTCCATCGCAGGGGGGGCGCCCGGCCTGCAATGCTTAGATCGTGCCCCAAAGCGCACTGTTCAACATCTTGCGCACCAGCCCCGTTTGCCCCGAGACTCGTGTTTTGGCATAGACTTTTTTCGAACAGCTACGCGTTGTTTCAATTGTCCAGCCCAGGAACGCTGCGGCATCTGACAGGCAATACCCGTCACAAATCAGCACGGCCAGCCGTGCTTCGCTGGGGCTGAGCCCTAGAAGGTTTGTGACCGTTTTTGGGTCAAGATCTTGAGCCTGCAATTCGTGCCTCAAGATGGCGGTTATGACGGGCGTATCGTTCCACAAGTCGGGCTTGAGAACCATTTGAATCAAGGGGTTATTCGAGAGTTCGATCAACGCGCGGGGGCTTTGTGCCGTCGCGACAGCACTGAACCCACGTCGAAAGGCCAGCGCGGTTTGCGGATCGGCAAAGTCGAGCCGTCCGCCAGCCTGAGCGCGAAACTCGGCGCTGGTGTTCAGTAATGCGCGGGCATTCGGATCGACCCGAAGCACGGTTCCGGCCGCATTGAGCATGAGCCATCCGGCCTTCAGGTTCCGGCACAGAGTTTGTGTGCGCAGGGCGCGTTGCCGCGCGGCGGACGCGGCATGCCAACTGGCGCAGGCCTGGCCAAGGAACGGGGTCAGTGCCGAGAGGCGACTGCCGTCAACGGCGCGAAACTCGCGGGTCGGGTGCCATATGGTCAGCGCCGCCGCGCCCGAGCCGGTCGCGCATTTGATGGCCCGCACAGGGGATTGTGCAGGCTGTGCCTGTGGCAGATCAATTTGAGAATAAACGCGATCATTGCGCATTTGCAGGATCTGAACCGCGTCGAGTTGCGCGATCGGCCCGAGCGCCCAGATACGCGGCTGATCGGGCGGGGACTCCAGCTGCAAACTGGCGGATTGGGCGCCTGTGGCGTCCTGTAGCTGCGTCAGGAATGCGGTCCAGGACCCGCTTGCAGCGGTGTCGTCCCCGCTATTCATTGCGGCGGCGAACAAGGCTTTGATAAGGTTGGCATCGGCGGATGTGGTCAACATATTCCAACTTTACCCCCCATTTGGGGGGCGTTCCAGCCTTTTTGCGGCCCTATGACGATGCAACCATCGCAAACACGGAGCCTGTGGCATGACCGTCAAACCTCTCACCCATTTGCAGCGCCTCGAAGCCGAGAGCATTCATATCCTGCGCGAGGTGGTCGCCGAGGCGGAAAATCCGGTGATGTTGTATAGCGTCGGCAAGGACAGCGCCGTGATGCTGCATCTTGCGAAAAAGGCATTCTATCCCGCGCCGCCGCCATTTCCGCTGTTGCATGTCGATACCACGTGGAAGTTTCAGGAGATGTACAAGCTGCGTGATCGCGCCGCGAAAGAGGCCGGTATGGAGCTGCTGGTGTACCAAAACCCCGAGGCCGCCGCGCGCGGGATCAACCCGTTTGACCATGGCTCGCTGCATACCGACCTTTGGAAGACCGAGGGCCTCAAGCAGGCGTTGAACAAATACGGGTTCGATGTGGCCTTTGGTGGCGCCCGCCGCGATGAAGAGAAATCGCGGGCGAAGGAACGCGTGTTTTCGTTCCGCTCGGCCAACCACCGCTGGGACCCGAAGGCGCAGCGTCCGGAATTGTGGCGGCTCTATAACGCGCGCAAAGCCAAGGGCGAGAGCGTGCGGGTCTTCCCGATCTCGAACTGGACCGAGTTGGATATCTGGCAGTATATCCACCTTGAGGGTATCGAGATTGTGCCGCTCTATTTCTCGGCCCCGCGCCCGACCGTTCAGCGTGACGGGCTGACGTTGATGGTCGATGATGACCGCTTTCCCTTGCGCCCCGGTGAAGTGCCGGAAATGCGCTCGGTCCGGTTTCGTACGCTTGGCTGTTACCCGCTGACCGGCGCGGTCGAAAGCGAGGCCAAAACGTTGCCCGAGGTCATCCAGGAAATGCTGCTGACCACGACCTCGGAACGACAAGGCCGCGCTATTGACCACGACCAGGCCGCCTCGATGGAGAAGAAAAAGCAAGAGGGGTATTTCTGATGACTGATCCCGTTTACCAGACCGACACCCTGATTGCCGAGAACATCGACGCCTATCTGGAGACCCACCAGCATAAAACCATGTTGCGTTTTATCACCTGCGGATCGGTGGATGACGGAAAATCAACGCTGATCGGGCGGTTGCTCTATGACAGCAAGATGATTTTCGAGGACCAGCTGGCAACTCTGGAGGCCGATAGCAAACGGATCGGCACTCANGGNCANGAGATTGATTTCGCCCTGCTGGTCGATGGTCTGGCCGCTGAGCGTGAGCANGGNATCACCATCGACGTCGCCTACCGGTTTTTCACCACGCAAAAGCGCAAGTTNATCGTCGCGGATACCCCCGGCCACGAGCAGTACACCCGCAATATGGTCACCGGGGCCTCGACCGCCGATCTGGCGGTTATCCTGATCGANGCCCGCAAAGGGGTTCTGACGCAGACGCGTCGGCACAGTTATCTGGTCAACATGCTGGGGATCCGCCATGTTGTGCTGGCGGTCAACAAGATGGATCTGGTGGGCTACGATCAGGCGACTTACGACCGGATCGTCGAGGACTATGGTCATTTCGCCCGCAGCATCGGTATCACAGAGTTCACGCCGATCCCGATTTCGGGCTATCGGGGCGACAATATCACGACGAACAGCGAAAATATGGCGTGGTATCAGGGCACGGCACTGTTGCCGCATCTGGAAACCGTCGAGGTGAATGCAACCGCCGACCAGTCACACCCGTTCCGGATGCCAGTGCAATGGGTGAACCGGCCGAACCTCGATTTCCGAGGTTTTGCGGGGATGATCGCCAGCGGTTCGGTCCGGCCCGGCGACGAGATCCGGGTCTTGCCCGGGGGCAAGACGTCGACGGTTTCGCGCATCGTCAGCATGGACGGTGACCGCGATCTGGCGGTTGCGGGGGAATCGGTCACGCTCACGCTGACGGGCGAGATTGATTGCTCACGCGGGCAGGTCATCGTCGCCTCGCAATCGCCGCTGGAGGTGGCCGACCAGTTCGAAACGACGCTGGTCTGGATGGATGAGACAGAGTTGGTTCCGGGGCGTGCGTATTGGTTGAAAATCGGCACGCAAACCGTCTCGGCGACGGTGCATGAGCCGAAATACGAGGTGAACATCAACACCCAAGAGCATCTGGCCTCGAAGGTGTTGGACCTGAATGCGATTGGCGTGGCGAATATCACGACCGACCGCGAAATCCCGTTTGCACCTTATGCCGAGAGCCGAGATCTGGGCGGGTTCATCTTGATCGACAAGATCTCCAACACCACGGTTGCTGCCGGAATGATCCATTTTGCCCTGCGTAGGGCGCAGAATATCCACCGGCAAGCGATGGAAGTCAGCCGTGAACATCATGCCGCATCCAAGAACCAAAAGGCTGCTGTGCTTTGGTTGACGGGGCTGTCGGGGTCAGGGAAATCGACGATTGCGAATGCCGTGGAGCGTAAGTTGGCACGGATGAACCGTCATACGTTCATGCTGGACGGCGACAATGTTCGGCATGGTTTGAACAAGGATCTGGGTTTCACCGAGGCGGACCGCGTCGAGAATATCCGCCGCGTTGGCGAGGTTGCGAAGCTGATGGCGGACGCCGGGTTGATCGTGGTGACGGCGTTCATCTCGCCGTTCCGGTCTGAACGCGACATGGTGCGCAACATGTTGCCGCCCGGCGAATTCATCGAGGTTTTCGTCGATACGCCGCTGTCGGTCGCCGAAGAGCGTGACGTGAAGGGCCTTTACGCCAAGGCCCGCGCCGGCACGCTGAAAAACTTCACCGGTATTGATTCACCGTATGAAAGCCCTGAGAATGCGGAAATTCGTATTGATACGACACAACTCAGCCCCGACGAGGCTGCTGACGTGATAATCGCGCGTCTCATCCCGTGATGGGCCAACAAAAGGCCCGGCGTTTGTGCGCCGGGCCTTTTGTCATTGCACCGGTGCCGGCGGTTAGCTGCGCCAGTAGCCGTTTGCGGCCGCAACGGTGGCAAAATGGGTGGCAACAACGGCACTGACAGCAATCAAAGCACCCGCATCTTCAGCGTATTCAGGCCGCATGCGTTCGCGAGCTTCGGCATCGGTTTGGGTTTTCTTGATTGTCATCCGCGACAGTTTGATCGCCAGATCATACCCCTCGGTCGGGGTGGCCGTGATGAGGGTCGCAAGCCAGTTGTCCATTGTATCGTCCTCTTGTTTCAGTGGCTTAAGTTGGGCACACTGTTGTGGCCACGTCAGCTGGGGCCACGTCAGCGGCGCGTCTCACTCCAACTCAATCGTGCCCGGCGGTTTTGAGGTGCAATCGTAAAAGACGCGGTTCACGCCTTGCACTTCGTTGATGATCCGCGTCGAGGTTTCGCCAAGGAAGTCATGCGTAAACGGGTAGTAATCGGCGGTCATGCCATCGACCGAGGTCACCGCCCGCAGCGCCAGCGCAAAATCATAGGTGCGCCCGTCACCCATCACACCCACCGTGCGCATCGGCAGGATCGCGGCGAAGGCTTGCCAGATGTCGTCGTACAGACCGTGCTTGCGGATCTGGTCGATATAGACCGCGTCGGCCTTGCGCAGGATCTCCAGCTTTTCGCGGGTGATCTCGCCGGGGCAGCGGATCGCGAGGCCCGGTCCGGGGAAGGGGTGGCGACCGATGAAACTGGCAGGCAGGCCGAGTTCACGACCCAAGGCGCGGACCTCGTCCTTGAACAGGCCGCGCAGGGGTTCGACCAGCTTCAGGCCCATCTTTTCGGGCAGGCCGCCGACATTGTGGTGCGACTTGATGGTGACCGAGGGCCCACCGGAAAAGGACACGGATTCAATAACATCAGGGTACAGTGTACCCTGGGCCAGGAATTCGGCCCCGTCGATGGTGTCGGCGTATTTCTGGAATACGTCGATGAACAGCTTGCCGATGATCTTGCGCTTGGTTTCGGGGTCGCTGACACCGTCCAATTCGCCCAGGAACAAGTCGCTCTCGTCAGCGTGGATCAGCTTCAGATTGTAGTTCTCGCGGAACATTGCCACAACCTGCTCGGCCTCATTGAGGCGCAGCAAGCCGTGATCGACAAAGACGCAGGTCAACTGGTCGCCGATGGCCTCATGCAGCAAGATCCCGGTGACCGAGCTGTCCACCCCGCCGGACAAGGCGCAGATGACCTTCTTGTCGCCCACGGTCTCGCGGATGCTCTGGATCATCTCTTCGCGGTAGGCCCCCATCGTCCAGTCGCCGGTGAACCCGGCCAGCTTGACGAAATTCTCGTAGAACGCCGCGCCGTTGGGCGTGTGATGCACCTCGGGGTGGAACTGCACCGCGTAGAAATGGCGCGCGGGATCGGCAGTGATCGCGAACGGCGCATTGGGCGAGGTGCCATAGACCTCGAACCCCGGCGCGATTTTGGAAACATGGTCGCCGTGGCTCATCCAGACTTGCTCGCGTCCGGCGTCTTTGCCGGTGTCTTGGAACCAGCCTTGCAGAAGGTCCAGCGACGCGGTCGGCGTCACATAGGCCCGCCCGAATTCAGCGGTGCCGTGGCCGCGCTCGACGGTGCCGCCCAGCATGTGCATCATCACCTGCTGGCCGTAACAGATGCCCAGGATCGGCACACCCAGATCGAAGGTTGTCTGTGGCGGGCGCGGCGAACCTTCGCGGATCACGCTGTCAGGACCGCCCGAGAGGATGACGGCCTTGGGCGCAAAATCGGCCAGAAAATCATCTGAAACGTTCTGATACGGGTGAATTTCGCAGTACACGTTTAATTCGCGCAAACGCCGCGCGATCAATTGCGTTACCTGACTGCCGAAATCGATGATCAGCAGCCGTTCGTGGGGGCGGGGGGCGATGGTGTCGGTGCTCATACCTTGGCAATAGGGCCGGATGCGCCGGCGTGCAAGCGGCTGTGCGCTGTGCAGGGTGCACAATTGCCAGCCGCAGGGCGCAAGCCTCTTCTGATTGTGCCGCGATGGGGGTATTCTATTCGCCAATTATGGACAGGAGAACGACATGAGCGAGCACGTGCCCACTTGGCGGATCATATTGGCCGCAATTCTTGATTTCTTCACGATCTTTGCATTGGCTGGGTATGTGATTGCCATGTTTTCCGGCAGCACCACGGACAGCGGTTTTCAGCTTCGAGGTATCCCCGCCGTGCTGCTATTTGCAGTGATGATTGCCTATTTTGTTCTGGCCCGACGCGTTGGGGGCACGCTTTGGCAGCGTATCTTGCGTGCCCGCAGGTAATGCATGTCGGGATTGGCCGTTATGGGACGTTTCCTGTCCGTCGGGTTTGAGTGCGATTCACTATCAGTCTGACCACGATCCAAGTTCCGGGGGTAGGACCGATGAGCGAAGCAAGAGTTGCACGGCGGGTGCGCGGAGGTGGTGGCGCAGCACGCCGCGCCGAACGTACCGCCGTGTCGATTGAAACCGCACGGTTTATCGAGCGCAATATTCCGAATTTCGAGATACTCAACGAAGAAGCGTTGCAGATCATCGAATACAACGCAGAAACCGTGTTGGAGGAAATCGGCGTCAATTTTGTCGATAGCCCCGAGGCGTTGCAACGCTGGCGTGATGTTGGTGCCGATGTGGTCGGTGACCGCGTGCGCATTCCGCGCGGTCTGGCGCGCAAGCTTTGCGCCACCGCACCGGCGACTTTTACCCAACACGCCCGNAATCCGGCGCGCAATGTCGATATCGGCGGTCGCAATCTGGTGCTGGCGCCGGTCTATGGCCCGCCGTTCGTGCGCGACAACGAGGGTGGCCGCCGTTACGCCACGATGGAGGATTTCCGCAAGTTCGTGAAGCTGGGCTATATGTCGAAATGGCTGCACCATTCCGGCGGCACGGTCTGCGAGCCCACGGATATTCCGGTGAACAAGCGCCATTTGGATATGCTGCTGGCGCATATGACGCTGACGGACAAGCCGTATATGGGTTCGGTCACCGAACCGATCCGAGCCGCGGATTCGGTGAAAATGTCCAAGATCCTGTTCGGGGATGACTTTGTTGACCAGAACACGGTGATGACGTCGCTGATCAACATCAACTCGCCGCTGACGTTTGACAGCACGATGATGGGCGCGTTGGAAATCTATGCCAAGGCCAATCAGGCGGCGATTATCTCGCCGTTTATCGTCGGGGGCGCGATGGCCCCGGTGACGGTGGCGGGCACCCTGACGCAGGTTCTGGCCGAGGTTCTGGCCGGCGTCGCCTATAGCCAGTTGATCCGCGCCGGTGCGCCGGTGATCATGGGCGCGTTTGTGACGTCGATTGATATGAACTCGGGCGCACCGACCTTTGGCACGCCCGAGGCGGCGCATATCACCTATGGAGCGGGCCAACTGGCGCGGCGTTTGGGCCTGCCGTACCGGTCGGGCGGCTCGTTCTGCGGCTCCAAGTTGCCGGATGCGCAATCGGCCTATGAAACCGCGAATACGCTGAACATGGCGCTGTTGTCAGGCGTCAACTTTATGCTGCATTCCTGCGGGTGGCTCGAGGGGGGGCTGGTGTCCTCGTTCGAGAAATTCGTGCTGGACGCAGACCAGTTGGGCGCGTTGCACCATATCGCCAAGGGCGTGTCGCTGGACGACAACGGGCAGGCGATGGATGCGCTGCGTGAAGTCGGGCCGGGCGGGCACTTCCTTGGCTGTGAGCATACGCAAAAGAACTTCAAGTCGGCATTCTGGCGCTCTGACGTGCTGGATTACAAACCATTCGAGCAATGGGAAGAAGAGGGTGCACGCGATTCCGCGACCCTTGCAGCGGAGCGGGTACGCAAGCAATTGAGCGACTATCAGGCGCCACCGATTGATCCGGGCATCGTCGAGGCGCTCGAGGCCTTTGTCGCGCAGCGCAAGGCATCGGAACCTGACGCTTTTGGCTAAGAAGAGCGCTTTGGGCTAAGGGGCGCTTGTGGCTAAGGGGGGGGCGGTGCTCGGGCCCCATCGAGGGGCCGCTCGCACCGGCGGCTTCCGGACCGCAACCGGTCGGGCGGGCATTCTGCCCTCCCGAACCCTCCCCAACCCCTGACGGTTAACCGCCTGTCACTCTGGGATCGCCAGCAGTGTGGTCGATTTGATTTCTTCCATCGACAGCAGTGCCGTGACGTTGTGAATTTTCACATCGCGGATCAGGTTTTGATAAAACACGTCATAGGCGCGGGCGTTTTTCACCCGCACTTTCAGGATATAGTCGATGTCGCCGGCCAAGCGGTGCGCCTCCATCACCTCGGGGCGCGTGCGGACCGAGGTCAAAAACCGGTCTTGCCAGTCGGAATCATGTTCGGCGGTGCGGATCAGCACGAAAAAACACGCCTCCAACCCCAAAGCCTCGGGGTCGAGCAGCACGGTTTGGCGCCCGATCACACCTGTTTCGCGCAGTTTGCGGATGCGGTTCCACACGGGCGTTTTCGATGAGCCAACCTTGCGGGCGATATCATCAAGCGATTGGCTGGCATCGTCTTGCAACTCGGTCAGGATCTTGCGGTCAAGCGGGTCGAGGTCTGCTTTGGTCATCTGGGTGCCTCAGGGGCTTTGGGGGGCTTTGGGTGTTTTACCGCTCCAGTTGGCGGGCGTCCAGCGATCGGCACTTGCGAAACAGCATGGCTTTGGCTTGAGTGGCGCAATGCGGTCGGAGGCAGGCATGGACGCAACGTTTGACTATATCATTGTGGGCGCGGGATCCTCTGGCTCGGTTCTGGCCGACCGGCTGTCTGCGGCTGGGCGCAAGGTGCTGGTGCTCGAGGCGGGTGGTAGTGATCGCCGCTTCTTTGTGCAGATGCCGTTGGGCTATGGCAAATTGTTCTATGACCCCAAGGTCAACTGGGCCTATAGCACCGAACCTGACCCCGGTTTGAACGGGCAGCGCGATTACTGGCCGCGCGGCAAGGTTTTGGGCGGCTCGTCGTCGATCAACGCAATGGTCTGGATCCGTGGTGATGCCAGCGATTACGATGATTGGCAGACGGCGACGGGCGATAGTGGCTGGGGCTGGGATGCGGCGCTGGCAGCGTACCGCGAAATCGAGGATAGCGCCGATGGCGGCAACGACTGGCGCGGGCAGGGTGGGCCGTTGGCGATACGCTCGAACCGCGATCACGCGCATCCTTTGGTGGCCCCGTTTCTTGACGCCTGCGGTGCGGCGGGCTTGCCCTTTAACCCTGATTTCAACGGCAAGACGCAAGAGGGCGTGGGCGTCTACCAACTGACGGTCAAAAACGGTCGCCGCAATTCGACGGCGCGGGCCTTTTTGCGCCCGGCGCTGAAAACCGGACGCGTGGCGGTGCGAACGGGCGCGCATGTGACCCGCGTTTTGATGGATGGACGTCGGGCGACGGGCGTCGAATACCGCCGAAACGGGGCCTATCACCGGGCGCTTGCCGCTGAGGTGATCCTGGCTGGCGGTGCCATCAACACACCGCAGTTGTTGATGCTGTCGGGCATTGGTCCGGCGGCGGATCTGACGGCGCTGGGCATTGATGTCGTGTTGGACCAGCCCAATGTGGGACGCCATCTGAACGATCATCAGGGCATCAATTATACCTACCGTATGAGCGTGCCGACGATGAACGACGTGCTGCGCCCATGGTGGGGCAAGGCGTTGGCGGGGCTACGATATCTGGCGACCGGCGGCGGGCCGTTGTCGGTGTCGATCAACCATGCGGGCGGGTTCTTTCGCACGGACCCCGATCTGGATCGGCCCAATATGCAGCTGTATTTCCAGGCCTTTTCCACGTTGATGCCGCGTGATGGCGAGCGGCCAATCCTGAACCCCGACGATTTTTCCGGCCTGTCGATCGGCCTGTCGAATTGCCGCCCCTCCAGCCGTGGCGAGATCCGCTTGAGCAGCGCCGATCCCTTTGCCGCGCCACGGATTGCGGCCAATGCTTTTTCGACCGATCATGATGTCGCGGAAATGCTCAAGGCCGTGAAATTCATTCGCCAGATTGCGGCGCAACACCCACTTGCGGATCTTATTGCCGAGGAATTGCGCCCCGGACCCGGCGTCGCCACCGACGCGGCGTTGATCGACGATTTCCGGCAACGCTCGGGTACGGTGTTTCACCCCAGTTGCACGGCGCGGATGGGCGCGGATCCGGCGACCTCTGTGGTGGACGCCGAATTGCGGGTACGCGGGATCGACGGGCTGCGGGTGCGACGCTTCGGCGTTTCCGACGTTGATCGGCGGCAACACCAATGCGCCGGCGATCTTGATGGGATGGCTGGGCGCGCAGCGTATTCTGGCCGGACGGGAAGGCCC
>JGI24724J26744_10003029_pt1 | contig 10988 bp, 16 predicted proteins | sample Cruoilmetagenom7_FD_26744 | JGI IMG/M metagenome (IMG submission 26744)
TAGATAACGGAAAGGGAACAAAGCAAGCCACTACAGTGGAGGTGAAAGATGAGCGGGATTTTTGGAGTAGTTTCCGAAAAAAACTGTGCAGAGACCCTGTTCTACGGGACAGATTACCATTCACACTTAGGCACCGAGTATGGAGGCATGGCAATTCTGGGTGAGGATTTTGTTCGTCAGATACACAACATAAGTCAGGACCAGTTTAAATCAAAATTCTACGAGGATTTCAAGCGAATGAAGGGCAGCAAGGGCATCGGCGCTATCAGTGCCTACGATGAACAACCCATTTATCTGAACTCCAGGTTTGGCCCGTTTTGTATAGTTACTGACGGACTCCTGGAGAATATTGATGAGCTGGCGAGAGAGTTATTGGAAAAAGGCATATCTTTCAGCGAAGTGAGTAAGGGAACAGTTAACGTAACAGAGTTGATAGCCAAACTAATCAACCAGGGCAGTAATCTGATAGATGGCATAGAAAAAATGTTTGATGCAATAGACGGTTCCTGCTCACTTTTATTGTTAAGCAGGGATGGAATTTATGCCGCCAGAGACAGGCTCGGATATACACCTCTTACACTTGGTAAACGTCAGGATGCCTGGGCAGTGACTTCTGAAACAAGTGCCTTACCAAATAACGAATTTGAGGTAATGAGGTATTTGCAGCCCGGGGAGATAATCTTAATAAATGAGGATGGAGTTACACAGAAAAGCGCCGGCAGAGACATAAATCAAATCTGTGCATTCCTCTGGATATATACCGGCTTTCCGGCTTCAAGCTATGAAGGGATAAACGTAGAGATAGTGCGGGAGAGATGCGGCCGTTGTCTGGCTAAAAGAGATAACGACATAGAAGTGGATATAGTTTCCGGGGTCCCCGATTCCGGAACCGCACATGCTCTGGGATATGCTATGGAATCCGGGAAGCCTTTCAGGCGACCGCTGGTAAAATACACCCCGGGATACGGCAGGAGCTACACCCCGCCATCGCAGAGAGTGCGCGATTTAGTAGCCAGGATGAAGCTCATTCCTATCAAAGAAATAATTGAGAATAACAATATTGTGGTATGTGAAGATTCAATAGTCAGAGGGACTCAGCTCAAAAATTTTACCGTAAAGAAACTGTGGGATTGCGGTGCAAGAGAGATCCACATAAGACCTGCCTGTCCGCCTCTGATGTTTCCATGCAGGTTTAATCTGTCAACAAGGAGCATTCATGAACTTGCTGCCAGAAAAGCCATTCGAAGCATTGAAGGTAAAGACCTGGAGGATGTAGCAGAATACATCGAGGAGATTACCGAAAAGCACAGGAAGATGGTGGAATGGATTGCCAACGATTTGGAAGTCACCACACTCAAATATCAGACTGTGGATGATATGGTCAAAGCAATCGGATTACCAAAGGAAAAACTGTGCCTCTATTGCTGGACAGGCAAATATGCGAAAGCTGCGGATTTACAGGTGCGGACATGAGTAAAACTTTTCCGGTAAAAGAAATTAAGATAAAACCTATAGGCATAATCCGTACCCCGTATAAAGAACCGGAAGGCAAATTGAAAAGCAGAGAAGACGTAAGAGAAGGCTGGATTAACGCTGTTATGGAAATGGAAAACATCAGCAGGGAAGAAGCTGAAAAGCAAGTTGATGAAGCTATGCCAAAAATGCCTGCATGGGAAAGATGAGCGAAGAGAAACAAAATTCAATAAAGAGTTTGCAAACTCTGCGGAATATCGGCCCTGCCGCGGCAGAGAAGCTGTATTCAATCGGAATCAAAACACCCGAACAGTTCAGACAATCCATCCCCGAGAAGTTATACGATGAACTGAAAGAAAAAAACGGCGGCAAATTAGACAAATGTGTTCTATATCAGCTTCAGGGAGCGCTATTGGATATCCCCTGGCCGGAATGCAAAAACCTGAGAGTAGGAGTGGTCCAGAAATTACCAAAATACACAGTGGTACCAAGATAACCTGCTTGCTCTTTTGAACAATACCCTTTCCCCGGACGGCAAAAAAACTTCTTGACAATTTTATAACTGATACTATAATAATATCAGTTGACCAATAAGGCTTCTATGAAATTATTAACAAAACATACAGATTACGCAATCAGGGCATTGTTAGAACTTGCTAAAAACAAAGATGAATTTCTTTCTGCGCGGCAGATCGCAGAACAACAACGTATCCCCTATCAGTTTTTAAGGCAGATATTACAAGGGTTAATCAAAAACAAACTGGTAATATCGAAAGAAGGAAGTAGAGGCGGGTTTAGGATTGACAAGAATCCCAATTTAATGTCAATAGTTGATATCATAGCAATTTTTCAAGGGAATATTCAGCTTTCAGACTGTATGTTCAGAAATAAACTATGCGCTAACCGTTCGAGTTGCGTCTTAAGAAAGCAGATTAATAGAGTTGAAAAATTAGTAGACAAGGAATTCAGGGGTATTACTATAGGCCGTCTGTTAAAGGATTTAGAAAAACAAAAAAGGAGGTCGTAAATGTTCTGTTATCAGTGCCAGGAAACAATCAAGAATACCGGTTGCACAAAAGCAGGTGCATGCGGGAAGAAAGAGCAGGCTGCAAACTTACAGGATTTACTGGTCTACGTTTTAAAGGGAATTGCTGTTTATGCTCAAAAAATAAAAGAAAAGGGTGTCAAGGATAGCAGCGCAGGCTTATTTGCCATCCGGGCACTTTTTGCAACAATTACAAATGCTAATTTTGATGATGAACGAATTATTGAGTTAATACGAGAAGGATTAATTATCCGTGATGAGCTTAAAGAGAAAAGCGGCGTTTCCGCGGATGAAACCCTTCATGATGCTGCTTTGTGGTATACTGATGATGTAGCAGCCTTTTATGATAAGGCAAAAGAAGTAGGAGTGCTTTCTACTGAAAATGAAGATGTACGTTCTCTTCGTGAATTACTTACCTATGGGTTAAAAGGCCTGGCAGCCTACACAGACCATGCAGCCGTATTAGGATTTCAGAAAGAAGAAATATATGAGTTTATAATGGAAGGGCTGGCATCGACAACGAGGAAGCTTTCCGTTGATGAAATGATTGCTCTTGTGATGAAAGCAGGGGAAACAGCTGTCACTGCAATGGCCCTTCTGGATGAAGCTAATACGAAAACTTATGGGAATCCTGAAATCACGAAAGTTAATATCGGAGTCCGCAGTAATCCCGGGATTCTCATCTCAGGACATGACCTTAAAGATATGGAAGAACTCTTAAAGCAGACCGAAAAGTCAGGAGTTGACATTTATACTCATAGCGAGATGCTTCCTGCAAACTATTATCCCGCTTTCAAGAAATACAACCATTTTGTCGGTAATTACGGTAATGCATGGTGGCAGCAAAATAAAGAGTTTGCATCATTCAACGGTCCTATTTTGATGACAACAAATTGCATTACTCCTGTTCAAGATTCTTATAAAGATAGAATCTTCACAACAGGAATGGCAGGTTATCCGGGCGTTAAACATATTCCCGATAGGAAAAACGGGCAACAGAAGGATTTCTCTGAAATAATTACCTTAGCACAAACATGCCAACCGCCGCAGGAACTTGAGAAAGGTGAAATCGTTGGAGGTTTCGCTCATAACCAAGTACTTGCTTTAGCTGACAAGATTATTGAAGCTGTTAAATCCGGCGCTATTAAGCGCTTTATTGTAATGGCTGGATGTGACGGAAGGCATCCTGCAAGAAATTACTTTACTGAAGTTGCGAAAAATTTACCAAAAGATACAATTATTCTTACAGCGGGCTGCGCAAAATACCGCTACAACAAATTGGATCTCGGCGATATCGGAGGCATTCCCAGGGTTCTTGATGCCGGTCAGTGTAATGATTGTTATTCTTTGGTGGTTATTGCACTTAAATTAAAGGAAGTATTCGAATTAGATGATATTAATGAACTGCCTATTTCTTTTGATATTGCATGGTATGAACAAAAAGCAGTAACCGTATTGCTTGCACTTTTGCATTTAAGTGTAAAAGGCATAAGGCTTGGACCAACTTTACCTGCTTTTCTATCTCCCAATGTAGTTAAAGTTCTAGTTGATAAATTTGACATTAAGCCTATTGGCGCGGTCAAAGATGATATTGAGGCTATGTTAGAAGGAAATCCTGCAGGAGCATAGTCAGTAACAAAAAAGTATCGGCTTTAACACCGGGACATCTTTTTTCTTTACTATAAAGGAGAGTAGTTGATGGCAAAAAGAAAGATAATAAAAATCGATGAAGGGGAATGCAACGGCTGCGGTCTTTGTATTCCCAACTGCCCGGAAGGCGCATTGCAGGTAATAGATGGGAAAGCGCGCCTTATAAGCGATCTATTCTGTGATGGACTGGGAGCTTGCATTGGCCATTGCCCGGAAGGGGCAATCACAACAGAGGAAAGGGAAGCTGAAGCCTACGATGAGAAAAAGGTTATGAAAAATATCGTCAAGCAGGGTAAAAATGTAATCAAGGCACATCTGGAGCATCTAAAGAAACATGGCGAGCAGGAGCTTTTCACACAGGCAATTGGTTTTTTGAAGGAGAAAAACATAGAAGTGCCTGAAAAGGTTATCTCCGGAGATAAGAGATCTTTACCCTGTGGTTGTCCGGGTACTATGGTAAAGGATTTCCGTGCTGATAGAAAAGACAATATTAAACCGAAAAAAACCATATCCAGCCAGTCGCAATTAATGCAGTGGCCGGTGCAGATTATGCTCGTACCGCCGCAGGCGCCTTATCTTAATGGCGCTGATTTATTGTTTGCAGCCGACTGCGTCCCGTTTGCCTATGCTGACTTTCATCGTGACCTCTTGAAAGGAAAGATATTGCTCGTGGGCTGCCCCAAACTGGATGACGCCGCATTTTATACAGAGAAGATCACGCAGGTGCTGAAAGAAAACAATATAAAATCTATAACTTGTGCCCATATGGAAGTACCTTGTTGTTCCGGATTGGTTAATATACTTAAGACAGCGATGGCAAATTCAGGTAAAGATATGCCGTTTAAAGAGATTACCATAAGCATTAAAGGAGAGAAATCAGAGTACAGAGCTGCCTTGACTGGTGCAAGTTTGCCAAAGATTGCATAGGAGACTCGTTGTATGATAAATATATTCGCAACAAGGCAGTAACAATGAAAACAAAACTGCTTAAAGAATTAGAAAACTATTTCGGGGACGATACAAAGAGGATAGATCATGCTAAGAAAGTGATGAATTATGCCGAAGATCTGCTCAGAGAAGAAAAAGGAGACTTGCATATTATTATTCCAACGTGTATATTATATGATGTGGGAATAAAAGCTGCCGAAGAGAAAAACGGTTCATCNGCAGGACATTATCAGGAAAAAGAAGGCCCCGGGATCACGAGAAAGATTCTACTTAAATACGGGTTCAAAAAGGAGGATATTGACCAGATTTGCGAGATTATCGTGCATCATCATACTCCCGGCAAGGTAAATACGAATAACTTCAAAATATTATATGATGCGGACTGGCTGGTTAACCTTAAGGGGGAGGTAAACGTTAAAGATAAAGAAAAGTTTAAAGCAATTATAAACAAGGCATTTCTTACAAAAACCGGGAAGATAATAGCTCAAAAGCTGTATTTATCCAATGAAGACTAATGAAGGGAGATCTTAGGCCAGATCAAAGAAAAATTAAAAGGAGGGATCAATATGAAAGGGATAGTATGTGAAGTATGCGGTTATGTGGCAATAAACGGAGTTGTGCCCCAGCAGTGCCCTGTGTGCGGGGCAAAATCTTTTGAAGAAAAAGAAGATGCAGTTAAGACTGCTGCGGATAAGGTCGAGGTGGGAGAGTCCGAGAAAAAACACATCCCTGCTATCACTGTCGTTAAAAAATGCGGACTTATTCCCGAAGGGTGTCAGGATGTTCATGTAAAGGTAGGGGAAATACAGCATCCGATGACTCCTGAGCACAGCATTCAGCATATAGATTTTTATATAGACAGGGAGTTTGTCTCAAGAGTCATACTTACACCGGATAAACTTAATCCTGCTGCTGCACTTCATTTAAAGCCCGGATCAGGAAAGATTGCAGCAGTTGAATTATGTAACCTGCACGGAGCATGGTTTAACGAAACAGATCTTTAAAGATAGTGTCAAACAGGACATGAAAAAAAGGAGGAGTGAATGGCAAATATTTTTAACCCTCAGGAAATACTGAAGATCGCAATCAATGTCGAGGCAAACGGCGAAAAACTTTACGCTGCACTCGAAGCTAAGGCATCCGGTGAGAAAGTAAAAACCGTGTGGAAACATCTGAAAGAAGAAGAGGTCGAGCATCGCAAGACTTTTCAGGAAATGCTTGACAATGCCGGGGAATACATTGTTTATGAGTCTTATGAAGGCGAGATAGACGCTTATTTAAAAGCAATAGCATCCGAGTATATAATTACACAGGATCTTGCACAGCAGAAATCAGCAGAGAGTTTTGCAAACGATCTTGATGCTGTTAATTTCGGCATACAGATAGAAAAAGATTCTATTCTTACGTATTCTGCTTTTAAAAAGTATATCAGGGATTCTAAAAAAGCAGTACTTGATAAGGTGATCGGCCAGGAAAGGCACCATTTAAGTAATCTTGTTCTGCTTAAGGCTTCTCTTAAAAAGGAGGGATGATGCAAGTAAAAGTTTATTCTACACCTACATGTCCGCACTGTATTAAGACCAAAGAGTATCTTGCATCAAAGGGTGTGTCTTTTGAGAATATTGATGTCTCTCAGGACCAGTCCGCCGTAGATGAGATGGTAAAACTTACAGGCCAGATGGGCGTGCCGGTCATTATTGTAGAGAATGATGTGATAGTAGGATTTGACCAGCCGAAGATAGATTCTTTGCTGGGTCTTTAAATTTTTTTCCTGATTTCTATGAGTAAAATTTATGATCTTATAATATTGGGGGCAGGTCCGGCCGGTATAACCGCCGCAGTGTATGCAGCAAGAAAAAAACTTGATTTTATAGTACTTACAGTCAATGTTGGCGGGCAGGCTGCAGCAAGCTGGGATATAGAAAATTATACCGGTTATCAGTTTATAACCGGACCTGAACTTGTCTCAAGATTTCAGGAGCATCTTGATTCATTCGGTATCCAGCTCAATAAAGACGAGCAGGTCAGTCGGATCTTAAAAGAAGGCTCTCTTGTCAAAACAGTAACGTCAAAAGGCGAGTATTTATCAAAAAGCGTTATTGTTGCGACTGGAAAAAGATCAAGGCAGTTAAATGCNCAGGGTGAGGAAAAATTCAGGAACAAGGGTGTTACTTACTGTGCAACATGTGACGGACCTTTGTTCAAGGGTAAAGACGTTGCCATAATAGGCGGAGGCAATTCGGCTTTTGATGCGGCACTTCAGCTTATAAAGATAGCACCTAAAGTCCATATTGTTGATATAGCAGACCATCTTGCCGGTGATCCGGTTATGATAGAAAAGGTAGAAGCGGCTCCGAACCTGGAAATACACAGTTCTTCTCAGGTTAAAAAGATATATGGGAATGCCCTTGTCGAAGGTATAGAGATAGAAAAAAATAGCAAACTGATTAATCTTGCTGTAAAAGGCGTTTTTATAGAGATCGGCCTGATCCCTAACTCTGAGTTTGCCGGTATTTTGACCCGCAACGAACAGGGTGAGGTCAAAGTTGATTCTCACAACAGGACAAGTATTGACGGAATATTTGCTGCTGGCGATGTGACCGATGTTCCTGAAAAGCAGATCATTATAGCCTGTGGCGAAGGCTCAAAAGCATGTCTTAGTGCATTTAACTATCTGTCTACTCATAAATTTTAAAAATTACGATGGAAGATTTATTGTTTGAATACAAAAAGCGCAGATCAGCAATAAAAAACCGCTTAAAAGAGTTTGCCGGAATATATCATATGGCTGATAGTGATATATTTGCCGAACTTGCATTTTGTATATTTACTCCTCAGTCAAAAGCTCTTTCATGCGACACAGCAGTTAAGAATCTTAAAAGTAAAGGACTNCTNNTTGATGCAGCAGCCCAAAAAATAAGCCGCAATGTAAGCGGCGTGAGGTTTCATAATAATAAAGCAGTATACTTAGTCGAAGCCAGAAACATCCTTACTAACGGCAAAGGCATTGACATAAAGTCCAGAATAGATAAAAAAGATATTTTCAGTACAAGAGAATGGTTTGTTGAAAACATCAGGGGTATCGGCTATAAGGAAGCCAGCCATTTTTTAAGAAATATAGGTTTGGGCAGCGATATAGCCATACTTGATGTGCATATACTTCGTAATCTTGTAAAATATAAAGTCATAAAAGAACTTCCAAAGACTATAAGCAGGAAAGTATATATGGNTATCGAAAGTAAGATGCGGAGGTTTTCTGAAAAAATAGATATTCCAATGGATGAACTTGATCTTTTGTTCTGGGCAAAACAAACAGGGTACATATTCAAATGAAAAAAACGCAGTTTTTTACAGTGTGGCTTCTGCCGCTGATAGTAATAGGCGGATTGTTTCAGCCACTTCTCGGGTATCTGGTAATAGCGATGATGGCTTCTCTTTTGGTTTTATCTTACTTTAAGCGGCGTTATTGGTGCTGGAACATCTGCCCCCGGGGAGCTTTTTTAGATATTGCATTATCAAAATTGAGCCGAAATAAACCAATCCCTAAATTGTTCATTAAACAATGGTTTCGCTGGTTTATTCTTATTTTGTTTACCGTCATTTTGGCGTTTCGTCTTCTTGGTGCCGGAGGAAACCTTATTGTTATTGGCACGATTTTCGTTGTAATGTGCCTTGTAACAACTATTGTCTCTATTGTAATCGGCATACCTACTAAACATCGAGGATGGTGCACAATATGCCCAATGGGAACCCTGCAGGAAAAAATCAATAATACCGCCAGAAGAGTAAAGTAAAGTGTACAAACACCTTTTCGTGACTTGCGTAAAATATGGTCGACTGTTTGTATATAAAAATTACCTCAATTTATTCGAAGAAAAAGAATCTTGAGATTTTGCCGTCGGTGTAAGTTCCGCACGATGATTTTGAAGCTGGTTGGGGGCTATAAATAATATTAAGAATAAAGATTGGAGGAAAACAAATGAAGGTAGTCGCATTCAATGGAAGTCCTCGAAAAGGGGGGAACACAGAACTGTTAATCAAGGCAGTCTTCGAAGAACTTGAAAAAGAAGGGATTGAGACAGAGCTTATTCAACTTGGCAGCAAAAAAATTCACGGGTGTGTTGCATGTTACAAATGCTTTCAAAATAAAGATCAAAGCTGTGTATTTAAAAATGACATATTTAACGAATGTTTCGAGAAGATGATTGAAGCAGATGGTATCATCATAGGCTCCCCGACTTATTTTTCCAACGTTAGCACAGAAGTTAAAGCTTTGATAGATAGATCCGGTCTTGTCGCAATTGCAAATGACCATATGTTTAAAAGAAAAATCGGTGCAGCAGTAGTTGCGGTAAGAAGAGCTGGAGCTACTGATGTTTTTGATGCTATTAATAAATTATTCTTTATCAATCAAATGATAGTTCCCGGCTCACTATATTGGAACTTAGGTTTTGGTTTGGAAAAGGGAGATGTTAAGGGTGACGATGAAGGCATGAATACAATGAAAGTTTTAGGCGAAAACATGGCGTGGTTATTGAATAAAATAAATGCATGACAATGCGCTGAAGCGGACGCAGACAAGCCACACCGCTGAGTTCAAACGTTAGGTTAATATATTAAAAAAGAAATAAAATGAAACAAGATTATTTAATTGGAGGAATTCAATATGGATGTTTTAAATTTAAGTGAAATGATAAGCTATCAAGATGGTTCAGTGGTTAGTAAGGAAATTATAAAAAAACAAACAGGAACAGTGACTCTATTTGCCTTTGATAAAGGGCAGGGTTTGAGTGAGCACACAGCTCCATTTGATGCATTAGTCAATATAATTGATGGTCAGGCAGAAGTTACAATATCGGGAAAGCCGTTTATTGTAAAAAAAGGCGAAATGATTATTATGCCTGCAAATAAACCGCATTCACTAAAAGCAGTGGAGAAGTTTAAGATGCTTTTGGTAATGATTAAAAAATAGACGAAAGCCAATAAAGTTGTTATTGACCCCAAAAAATGTAAATAAAAAGGAGAAACTGCATTGAGACATCTATTTGATTGGAAAATTGTTCTAGGCATATTGTTAATTATTTTATCAGGAGCAGTATATTTCATTCACTATTTGATTTTTAGAGACGCACACCATATTTTCATATATCTTATTGGAGATATTGCCTTTGTTTTTCTAGAAGTCTTGTTTGTTACACTAATCCTGCATCAATTGCTTATTCATAGAGAAAAACAAGCAATTTTAAAGAAACTAAATATGGTTATTGGAACATTCTTTAGCGAAGTAGGAACAGAACTACTTAAAAAATGTTCTACTTTTGACCCGGAAGCTTTCAAGATTACGCAGCATCTTGTAGTGACTAAGGACTGGTCAAATAAAGAATTCGCAAGTGTTCAAAAAGATCTAAGTAAATACGAAGGCAAGGTCGATAGCAGAAAAAGTGATATAGGGGAAGTAAAAAAATATCTGGTGGGGAAAAGACAGTTTTTACTTAATTTGCTTGAAAATCCAAATTTACTAGAGCATGAGTTATTTACTAATCTTCTTTGGGCCGTTTTTCATTTAACCGATGAGCTAGTCCACCGTACAGATCTTAAAAATCTACCCGAAACTGATTACCAACATCTTAGTGGCGATATCAAGCGAGTATACCATCAATTAATTCTTCAATGGTTAGCTTACATGAAACACTTAAAACAGGACTATCCTTATCTTTTTTCTCTTGCGATGAGGACAAATCCTTTTGACGCTAATGCGTCCGTAGAGGTGCGTTGAGTTTCTATAATGTTAAACAGGGGGAGGGCTTAAATGTCACAGGTCAAGAATGTAGGAGAAACTTATAAATGTTCGATTTGCGGCAATGTTGTAGAA
>JGI24724J26744_10003030_pt1 | contig 10987 bp, 10 predicted proteins | sample Cruoilmetagenom7_FD_26744 | JGI IMG/M metagenome (IMG submission 26744)
TAATCCTCGAAATACTTCTATGTATTCCTGCGGTTAAAATTTTCGCATGCCTTGACCTCGAACCAAAGTTCTAATTTTTAGAAGTACCCATAAGTCATGAATAAGAAAATTGACAATTAATAGCTGGAGACTAACTAAAAATTACTATTATAGCGATAAATAGCAATTTCATTCTGAACATTTTGTTCTTCTAATAAGACTTCCTGACGATAAATACCAAGAGCCTTTTCTTTTAATTTATCTAGTGTTTTTCTTTTCTTTATTGCTTTGATTAATTCATCTCTTTTGATACTCATTTTTTCAGTAATGCCTGTAATGTTATCCTTTTGGGCTCTAATCCTTACTGAGATATTGCCAATAAAATTACTATAAATTATGAGTTCTGATGGCGTTATATTTTCTTTCTGTTTTAGATGTAATTGATTATAAAGGATGTCTTTATTGTTTTTTAAATTTTGCATTTCATTTTTTTCAATAAGGAGGACTTTTTTTAATCTGCCTAATTCCTTCTCAAGGTTTTCCTCTATTGTTTTACGGTAATTTAAGGCTGGTTCCAAAGAGAATCTAAACATGATTTTAACCTGCTCTCCAAGATTGATGGAAGCTATTGCCCTGGAATATCATAGAGTTGATTAAGTTGGGCCAAGCTATCTTTATAATTTAGACCTTCATCAATTCTCTGTTTCAAATAACCATTAACTTTTTCTATCATTTTAATAGCATAATCAATTTTTGGATTACTGCCTGGCACATAGGCACCAATATTAATCAAATCTTCTGCTTTTTTGTAACTTGCAAGAATAAGTTTTAATCGTCCGGCATTTTCACGATGTTCTGGATCGATTAAACGATTCATGCTCCTGCTAATACTACTTAAAATATCAATCGCGGGATAATGACTTTCCATAGCCAAATCTCTTGATAATACAATATGACCATCAAGAATTGATCTTACGGCATCCGCGATTGGCTCATTCATATCATCTCCTTCAACTAAAACAGTATAAAGAGCCGTGATTGTACCTTCATTCCCCGATGTTCCGGATCGTTCCAGTAATTTTGGCAACAAAGTAAAAACTGAAGGAGTATATCCTTTAGTTGTTGGTGGTTCTCCAGTAGCCAAACCTACTTCTCTTTGCGCCATTGCAAAACGAGTAATTGAATCCATCATTAGCATGACATGCATATCCTGATCGCGAAAATATTCTGCTATGGTCGTAGCGATAAAGGCGCCTCTCATTCTAACAATAGGTATCTGATCCGAAGTCGCAACAATAACTACAGATTTTTTTAAACCTTCCGGCCCAAGATCATTCTGAATGAATTCATTTACTTCTCTACCCCTTTCACCAATTAGCGCTATGACATTCACATCCGCCCTTGACCTTTTGGCAATCATACCTAGCAAAACGCTTTTGCCTACACCTGAACCAGCAAAAATGCCTATCCTTTGCCCTTTCCCAATCGTTAAAAGTCCATTAATTGCTCTAATCCCGGTATCTAGTGGCTGAGAAATCATTTTTCTCAATAAAGGATTTACAGGTTCATTATATAATGGGTACTCCTCCTCATTCACGATTGGACCTTTTCCATCTATTGGCCTTCCAAGGCCATCAATGACTCTTCCTAATAGACCATTTCCGACTTTAACAAGCGCGTTTTGATGTTTTGCCACAACTTTACTTCCAGGGCCAATTCCTCTGATTTCCCCTAAAGGCATTAATAATACTTTATTTTCTCTAAATCCAAGCACTTCCGCCGATATTTTCTTGTTATTACCTTTGGGATAGATATCACAAATTGTACCTAATCTGGACACAGGTCCTTTGGATTCTGTAACCAAACCAATAATTTTGGTAATTCTTCCATTTGCCAAAATAGGAGAAACTGATCCCAGAGTTTTATGATATTTTATTAAGCTAAATCCTGTTGTCATTTTGGGCAATCATCCATTAGGGGTTTCTTTTTGTATCTGAGATTTTAATGCTTCTTCAACTATCATAAGTTGATTACCAATTCTTGCGTCAATCTCTCCGGAATCTGTCTCAATAATACAACCTCCATTATGGATCCTTTCATCCACCTCAAAAACGATATCACCTTTGTTATCAATATACTGTGAAAACTGTGATTTGGATTTTTCAATCATACTATAATCGGAAGGATGGATACGTACCTTTATCTGGCTCTGATCCGAGGCTCTTTTCAAAGCATCTTTAATAACATTTTTTAAGACAAGCTCCTGATTATTCAATACCTCATGTCCTATTATTTTTTTTGCTATTGCAAGGGCAAGTAGAACAGTCTCTTTTTCAGCTTTCAGGTACATATGTTTTTTCGCATTATCCAGTTCTATAATAGCTTGCTGGAAATTTTGCAGCATTGGTTCGGATTTGAGTTTTTCTGCCTCAATTCCTGTTTTCTCTCCTTGTAAAAATCCCTGGGAAAACGCATTTTTTTCAAGTTTCCTTATTTCCTCAAGCTCGTACTCATTAAACTCAAATGCTTCATCATTTCCATCAGATGTATTTACTGTTTCCAGTTTTTTGCTTCCGAACTTATATGGTTTAAATTCTCCAGACGCATTCTTTTCAGGATGTTGTTCCTCAGCCCCCCCCATCAAGATATCAGGAAAACTATATATTGTTTTATTTTTAGGTTTATTATGCAACGAATGTGTCCCCCTTACCTTCAATTGTGATTTCGCCTTTTTTCTCCATTTCTTGTATTATTTTGATTATTGCCTGTTGGGCTTTTTCAACTTCATTCATTCTCACTGCTCCTAATGAAGCCATCTCTTCTTGTAACATCTCAGATGCTCGTGATGACATATTTCTGAATATTGCTTCTTTAACTTCTTCTGTTGCCGCTTTTAAAGAAACCACTAATTGCTGAGACTCAACGCCTCTTAATACTTTTTGCAATCCTTTATCATCCACCTTGACAATATCATCGAAGATGAACATTCTTTGTTTAATTTTATCCGCCAGGCTTGTATCCTGCTCCTCAATTTCTGCCATTATTAGTTCACTAGTAACAGCATCCGCCTGATTTAATACCTCCGCAATAAAATCAATCCCACCTATCTTATGCGTAGAACTTGATTGCTCATTCTTCAAAACATCCTTAAAAATAGAATCAATGTCCTTTACCATAGTAGACATAACCTTATCCATATTTGCGATCCTGAAAGCCACGTCCATTGAGACTTCTTCATGGAACATAGATAAGATATGACCGGCGACCTCAGTTTTAAGATGCACCAATATAATTGCAATGGTTTGAGGATGCTCATCCTTAATAAGATCAAACAAATGATTTGGCTCAATGGATTGGATGGTCTCCAAAGAAGTTTGACCATTATCCATATTTTCATCCTCTTCGTTTCTACCATTTACACCATCTTTGCCCATCTCAAGTTTTCCTAAGCTTGTAAATTCAGTCGCTACTTTTTCCACCACATCAGGAGGAATCGTCCCCATTTGAGACAGATGACTCTTAATTATACGAACTTCCTCCGCATCTAATCCCTCCAAAAAACGTTCAGCCCTTACCTTCCCCATTGATTGAATCAATATCGCGATCTTAAGAGAACCTGGTAATCTATTAGGATCCATTTTGATTTGATAATCCTTTTGCTTCTTTTAATCTAACTATTCAGCTATTTCAAGGATGCTGATTTCAGACATGCAACAGGTATAATCTGATTAAACACTTTGAAACTGTTTGAACGTATTAGAGATTGTTAAGAAAGATCCCATCAGAGCTTAATCTGCCTGTTTGTAAAATTTTCCTCTACCGTATCATTATACTTTTTAGCGGGTTCTTCATTTACGACCTCTTATACGTGCGTTTTTCATAGTTTAATTACCTGTTGCTGTTGATATTACCTAAATAGTTACCTTTTAATTATGATAACATCCTACAAAGTCCATCAATTATGTTTCTTTTAGCCACTTACGCATCAGCTTGTCAGGATTGGAGCTGCCACTTTCCATTAATTTAATCGCAGTATCCCTCATCTGGAAATCTGAAGATTCTTCATTCATTTCACTTTCCAGTTGACCAACAGTCTTAGGTAATCGCTTTAATAATTCCATATCTTCCACTGAAATTGAGGTAATCCATTTCATTATAGGACGAACTATAAATAGATATGAAAAAAAAACGAATAATAGTATCGCTCCAAATTTAATTAATTTCGAATATTGCTTTAAAGATAAAATCCAGTTATTCTCAGTGCTTATAAGTTTTTCTTCATAAACATTAGAGCCTTCAAAATTGATATTTACTACCTCAATATCATCCCCTCTTGCAGAATCAAAATTAATCGCCCGCTTAACAATTGATTCAAGCTTTGCCATCTCTTCTTGTGATCTGGGGATATAACTCTGCAAGGATTCTCCTTCTTCATCCTCCTCTTCGACTTTATAAGTTCCATCTACAATTACAGCGACCGATATTTTTTTTATGCTGCCTGCAGGTTCTATTATACGCCGAATTGTTTTTCCAACTTCGTAATTCACACTTCTGTCCTGCTTATTCATTGTTTGAGAATTTACTTGATTGGATTTTGTCCCTTCTTGCTGAATATTTGATACAACTCCAGGAATTCCACTGGCATTCAAGCCATTACCATTCGCAATCTCATTAAGAGTCTGTTCACTTCGGATTGCTTTATTAGCAGAATCATATAGTTCTTCTGTTTTCTCTAGTCTTAGAAAATCAATGACGCACGAAGCTCTGACAATTACCTTGCCAACTCCTAAGACCTCCTCCAGCATTGACTTAACCCTGTTTTCATGGCTTTGATCGACTTTTTTCTGATACTCTAATTGGTCTGTATTTATCTTGGATTCTGATGCTTCATTTTTAAAATCTGAAATAATTTTCCCCAAATGATCCACAATGGTTACATTTTTTAAAGGTAATCCTGAAATACTCGATGATACAAGATGCGCAATTCCAGTGATTTGGTTTTCACTTAACCATTTACTAGGTAATAATTTAACAACTACAGTGCATTTCGCCGGCTCTACATCGTCAATAAAAAGACTTTTATTGGGCATAATAAAATGCACCCTGGAACTTTGAATCTCAGAAAACCCGTTAATTGTACGCGCCAACTCACCTTGTAATGCTCTTTGGTAATTGATATTCTGAAGAAACTCGGTCATTCCTAATTTAGCATTATCAAATATTTCAAAACCAACCACGCCACCTTTAGGCAATCCCTGAGATGCAAAGTCCATCCTGGTCTCATACACCATCTCATCCGGGACTAGAATTGCACTACCATTTGATGAAATCTGATAGTCAATTTTTTGCTCTTTTAACCGGTTGATTATTAAACTTGCATCTTCCGGCAATAAATTTGAGTAAAGCAGTTGATAATCAGATTTACCACTCCAGATTATAATAATGGCAAAACTAACAATCATGCCACTCATGAGAGTTATTAGCGCAATTCTTTTTCCAAGCGAAAGACTAGTAAGAAATATTTTGATTCTTAGTAATAACTCACTCAATTTCATGGAATTTTCCTATTAAACATTCATCCGCATAATTTCTTGATAAGCGCTTATTACCTTATTGCGGACTTCAGCCATTAATTTAAATGATATTCCGGCCTTTTCCATAGAGATCATAGTCTTGTGGATATCAGTATTTGAACCTTTGGCGAGATCATTGACTTTTACATCTGCGTTTTGTTGAAGTTCATTGACTTTTTGGATAGTGTCATTTAAAAAGTCAATGAAATTTTCACCCTTTATATTTCGATAATTATCAGTATTCGGTAATGACAGAGGAATCTTAATATGATCATTTATCTTAAAATTATCCATTATCTCTCCCACATCTTTTAACCTATCTTGAGAAACTTCCCTTTATCTACCAATCTCTAAAGCCTTCATAACCATGCTCTTGCTCGCATTAATAGCTGTTACACCTGCTTCATAACTACGAGTTGCAGATATAAGATTAACCATCTCTTCAATCATATTGATATTTGGTAAAGCTAGATATCCTTTAGCATCCGCATCAGGATGTTCAGGGTCATATTTCATTAGGGAAGGTCTTGGATCATTTGAGATACCCGCTACTTGAACTTGAGTTACACCAGAACGCATTTGTGAGCTCAGCATATTTGAAAAAGACTTTTGAGGTATAATAGACTTGAAAATTACATCTTTTCTTCGATATGGTCCTCCCTGGGGTGTTCTAGTTGTATTTATATTCGCAAGATTACTTGAAATAACATTTATCCGTGTTCTTTGGGCGGATAATCCTGAAGAGCTGGTATGTAGAGCATCCAGAAAATTCATCTATTTGTTCCCTCCACTAATAACATATTTTAAACTTTGTAATTTTTTTGCGTAAATCTGGGAGCTTGCATTATACATCAAACCGTTCTCAGCTAAACTTGACATCATTTTATCCAAATCCACATTATTACCATCAGCTCGTTTATTAACAGGGTTCAATGGAACTATCCTGTGGTTGATGCCATGCGACACCTGAGTTCCGGAAAAATGCTTCGAATCTGTTCTTCTAAGCTCAAGTCTTTTTGTTTCTTTAGATTTACCCAACTCATCCCCAATAATTAAGTCAAAGCCTTTATAATTTGGAGTATCAATATTAGCAATGTTAGAAGTAATTATATTGTGCTTATACGATCTCAAATCTAAGGCCTTTTCCAAAGCTGGAAATACTCCACCAAAAATTCCTGTTGAATTCATTCCATGTCACCTTTCTTGAATTAATATGTGCCAAATTAATGAGCAAATAGCATACCAAGAAGCAATATCCTTTCAACCATCGCATATCCTCTTGTTATTACAGCGTAATATTATCTGCCAACCTGGTTGATTTTTAGTAAAGCTAATTCATTAATTCCCATATTGGAACTTTTTTCCCTTAAGTTCCTCTCTGTTTACAATGATTAAATACTCTCCATAAGATAAACAGTTTTCATTCAGACACTAAATAGAAGATCCGATCGAGCTGATCCTGGAATATCGATCAAGCCACAAAAACAGGAAATCTAAGACCTCCCAACGAGACTGATATCAAAAGATTTTTTAGCCAGTTTTTATGGTAGCAAAATTTATGGACTCTTTCCGCTTGACTTTTAAGGCCATTATGCTTTTTTATTGTTAATGAATTTGATGGTGCGAAATTGTAAATAGTACCCGAATGAAAACCGGAATTTTTTTTCAGGATCAAGGAAGACGAAAATTTTAACCACAGGAATATATTAAGTATTTTGAGGATTAAAACTTGAAACTGATGTAGAATATTGGGAAAATTAGCAGTTTTTGTTCAAGCGCTAAGTAGCGCTTTCCCGCCAAGTAAAAAGGTGAGGAGTAACTTTTTACGGATTATCAATTGTAAAATAGATATTTTTGTCGAATATATAAGTCTGCCCCCCACGGAAATAAAGCATGATTAATAATATAATTAAGCTTATCCAGAATAAAATTGGTTTACGACTCCGAATATACATAATCTTAGCGGCGCTTGTTTCAATTACCCTGCTGGGCGGCCTGACCATGGTATGGTATACATACAGAGCCGAAGCACTGTTCACTTCTATTATAGAACAGAACATTGAGACTTACCAAACAACGCAGGATCTTGAAACAGCTCTTATAAATCAAAAGGGTTTTGTTTCATACTACTTTATTGACGGAAATCCTGACTGGCTCAGACAACTTGAAAAATACCGTGTAATCTTTAGAATGCGACTCAATAAAGCCCGCAGCCTTTCAAAAGAAGACGCCCAGAGACAAATTATTGAGATGATTGATTCCGAATATTCTTTGTACCTTGCTTTAAAAGATAGAGTCATCTCATACTATAAAGCCGGTAATCGCAAGCTGGGAGCCAATCTTCATAAACAAGTACGCTATCATTTCTATAAGATTCTCAACTTATGTGAAAAAAATAAAGTCCTTCAAATGCAAATCATATCAATCGCAAAAAAAAACAGCTATGCTGAAGCAAAAAAACTCAGGATAGTGGCAGCATTAGCCATGTTTATTGAATTTATCCTTGGAATTATTATAACTTTTATTTTAATCAGGAATGTACTTGATCCGATCCGCTCTTTATCTCTTAAGACATACAAAGAGGATAAATCGAAAAAATCAGGTAATGAAATAAAAGCATTAAGCCGTGGAGTCAGGGGGCTTATTGAAGATATGGATCTTTCACATCAAGAGCTGAAAAAAAGCCGTAAACATCTCGTGCAGTCCGAAAAAATGGTCATAGTTGGAAAGTTGGCAGCCGAAATGGCTCACAGCATACGCAACCCTTTTACTTCCATCCAGATGAGGCTGTTTTCATTAAACAGAACACTTGGACTTACCGCGGAGCAAAACGATGATTTTGAAGTTATCTCTCAGGAAATACACCGAATTGACACAATTGTTCAACATTTTCTTGAATTCTCACGAGCGCCAAAGCTTGCCAGGCAAAAAATCAGCCCCTCTGAGGTTATTGACCAGGCTGTAACGTTGCTGGAACATCGCTTGAAATCGTATAATGTCAAGATTAATATCATACGTAAGCAACCGCTTCCAAAGATATACGCAGACCCTGAACAATTAAAGGAAGTTTTTGTAAATATAATTATTAATGCATGCGAAGCCATGGAACATAACGGCCTGATATGTATTTTTGAGGAAGAAGCTTTTGCGCTGCCCCTTGGAAAAGTAGCCATCCTGCGCCTGAATGACAACGGACCGGGGATACCGGATTCAAGCAATGATACAATCTTCCAACCATTTTATACAACCAAAGAAGAAGGAACTGGTCTTGGGTTGAGCATCGCATCGCGTATTATAGATGAACACGGAGGATGGCTTGAAGTAAAATCCATTAAAGGTGAAGGCGCAACCTTTATTATCATGCTGCCGCTAACAGGGACTGAACATGAATACGATTCTAATAATTGATGACGATGACCAGCTTAGAAAAAGTTTTGAAAGGCTCTTGACCGATGAAGGCTATAATGTCTTGACTGCCGCATCTGGTGAATCAGGTCTTGATATTATAAAGAGAGAGAGACTGGACCTCATCCTGCTTGATGTACGCCTTCCGGGTATAAACGGCCTAGAAACATACAGGGCAATTAAACCTGTTGAACCACGGCTTCCTGTTATTATTATGACGGCCTTCGGCACAACGGAAACAGCCATTGAAGCTACGAAAATGGGCGCGTTTGACTATATATTAAAACCCTTTAATATCCCGGATACGCTGAATATTGTAAAACAGGCAATTAAAGCTGGCCATTTTATGAGAACCATGGTGGAAGTGGATGTTATTCATGAAAACACCGAAAAAGAGGCAATCATCGGCAGAAGTATAGCCATGCAGGATGTTTATAAATCGATAGGCCGTGTTTCGCCGACAAATGCTACAGTTCTCATTAGAGGTGACTCAGGCACCGGAAAAGAACTTGTTTCTATGGCAATATATCATCATAGCCTTCGATCTGATAAACCTTTTCAAATAATTAACTGTGTCGCTATTCCTGAAAATCTTTTGGAAAGCGAATTATTCGGATATGAAAAGGGTTCCTTTACCGGAGCCATGCATAGACGCATAGGCAAAATTGAGATGGCTGACGGGGGGACTGTTTTTTTGGACGAAATTGGGGACATGCCCTCTGCTATTCAGGCAAAGATGCTGAGATTGCTTCAGGAAAAAAGTATTGAACGGCTGGGCGGACGGCAGACAATTCCGGTTGACGTACGAATCATTGCCGCCACAAACAGGGACCTGGAAAGAGCCATAAAAGAGGGGAAATTCAGGGAAGACCTTTACTACAGGCTGAAGGTTGTAACAATCCGGCTTCCCAGTCTCAATGAACGCAGGGAGGATATACCGCTTCTTACCGATTATTTTCTTGCCCGCCATGCCCGGGAAATAGGTGTAAGCAACTCCGGCATTACCACTGATGCGCTTGAAACTCTGAAAAGCTACAAATGGCCTGGCAATGTTCGTGAGTTGTCCAATATTATCCAGAAAGCTCTGATCTTCAACCGCGGCGCTCCTATAAGCAAGTATGATGTTAACTATGCAGTAGAGGACTCAAAGCCGGCAGCTAATGATGATAACGGTAATAATATAATTCGCAAATTGATCCGCAGCAAGCTAACAGGAGCTTCAGAAAAAAAACTGTTTGATTCCTGCATGGATAAATTTGCCGCTATCATCATTAGCGAAGCTCTCATGCTCACAGAAGGAAACCGTTCCGGTGCAGCTAAGCTGCTCGGCCTTTCCCGCCCCACATTACACTCCAAAATAGAGAAATATCGCCTGAAAATCAAGGCCTCAGTAGAAAAGGGTTAAAAGCCGTTTCAAAAACCTATAGATAAAGCCCTTCGTCTGTTTTTGCAAAAAGTTTCAGGCAAAGCCTCCTTTTTTACTCTAATTATGCCACTATGTGCTTCTGGTGTTCAAAGCCTGGCCTAAGCCTGTGAGCGATTACTAAATAATTTACACATTGTTAAAAAAATCGACAGCATCATTAACAAACTGATTTTGAAACAATATGTCATTTCGTAAATTATCAGTTAATTGACATGGTTAGATGCCGCATGTCTTATCGTATTTATGGCATGATTTTTGCCCTTTAGTTTTATTACATAGTGCCCTAACGAAAACTGTCTTTTTCGCTAATCTCTGTGTCAGATAAAAAAATTAACCCTCAAAATATCCAATGTATTCCTGTGGTTAAAATTTTGATCTTCCTTGACCTTGACAGGTAAGCGAGCCTGCGAGACTCCGAAAAATCCTGATTTTCGTTCAGATACTACATATAAATATATAGGGTACTTCTAAAAATTAGAATTTTGGTTCGAGGTCAAGGCATGCGAAAAGTTTAAACACAGGTATACATAGAAGTATTTCGAGGATTAAAATTTGAGCATAACGCCGATATCGGGCCAAAAGGCAATTTTTAGAGGTGGCCTAA
>JGI24724J26744_10003031_pt1 | contig 10981 bp, 13 predicted proteins | sample Cruoilmetagenom7_FD_26744 | JGI IMG/M metagenome (IMG submission 26744)
AGCTCTTCTAGTTTTTTAAAAGATGATATACCGTAAAGTTCAATATCTATGTCTTTAGACTCCTTTTTCAATAAAAAATCTCTAACATATCCACCGATTATGACAGGATTAATATTTCTATCAAGCAATTTATCAAATATTATATCTAGTTTATTTGGATAATCAACCATAATCTTCTTTTTAGTTTGGATTTTACTATTTAGTAAATAAAATGAAATTTCTTTATTCATTTGAGTAATAAAATATAATAGCATATTAATACGAAAATGAGTTTATATTAAGAAGAGTCAATATGCTCACTATGTTAAAGATATAAAAGTATATTGGGTATTTCACGCAGATATAATATTTATTTGGGTATAATTGCGAAAATATTTACCCTAAGCTTAATTGATACAGATGTATCTATGTTAGAAAAGCTAAACAAGGAAACTTATGCAAAAAATTAGAAATATTGCCGTTATCGCTCACGTTGACCACGGTAAAACTACATTGGTTGATGGACTGCTAGAGCAGTCTGGTACATTTGGTTCACATGAACAACATGATGAGAGAGCAATGGATAGTAATGATTTAGAAAAAGAGCGTGGTATTACGATTCTTTCTAAAAATACAGCAATCCGTTATAAAGATCACAAGATTAATATTATTGATACTCCGGGTCACGCTGACTTCGGTGGAGAAGTTGAACGTGTTCTCAAGATGGTTGATGGTGTTTTAGTTCTTGTTGATGCTTATGAAGGTGTTATGCCACAAACTAAATTTGTTGTTAAAAAGATGCTTGCTCTTGGTAAAAAACCAATTGTTGTAATTAACAAAATTGATAAACCTTCTGCTGAGCCAGATCGTGTTGTTGATGAGATGTTTGACCTATTTGCAGACATGGATGCAACTGATGATCAACAAGATTTCCCAATTGTTTATGCAGCAGCAAGAGATGGAATCGCTAAAATGGATATGAATGATCCTGATGGAAACTTCGAGTGTATTTTTGAAGCAATTATCAATGATGTTCCAGAGCCAGAAGGCTCACCTGATAATGCTCTTCAAGCACAGGTATTTACACTTGATTATGATAATTATGTTGGTAAGATTGGTATCTCACGTATTTTTAACGGTACAGTTAACAAAGGCGATAACGTTATGCTTGCAAAAGCTGACGGAGAAATGGTTAAGGGTAAAATCTCTAAACTTATTGGTTTCCATGGTTTAAACCGTATGGAAATTGATCAAGCTGAAGCTGGTGATATCGTTGCATTCGCTGGTATGGAGACTGTTGATGTTGGTGATACTGTTGCTGATCCTAACAATCCTGTAGCACTTGACCCTATGCACATTGAAGAGCCAACACTAACAGTTGTATTTGCTGTAAATGACTCTCCACTTGCTGGTCAAGAGGGTAAACATGTTACTTCAAACAAACTTCGTGAGCGTTTAGAGTCTGAAATGGTNACTAACGTTGCTATGAAGCTTGATGTTGTTGGTGAAGGTAAATTTAAAGTTTCAGGTCGTGGTGAGCTTCAGATTACNGTTCTTGCNGAGAATATGCGTCGTGAAGATTATGAGTTCTCAATCTCNCGTCCAGAAGTTATTGTTAAAGAAGTTGAAGGTGTTAAATGTGAACCATTTGAGCACTTAGTTATCGATGTTCCTGAAGATCTTTCAGGTGGTGTTATTGAGCGTCTTGGTAAAAGAAAAGCAGAGATGAAATCAATGTTACCAATGGGTCAAGGTTTCCAGAGAATNGAGTTTGAAATCCCTGCTCGTTCACTAATCGGTTTCCGTGGTCAGTTCTTAACTGACACTAAGGGTGAAGGTATTATGAACCACTCTTTCTTAGAGTTCCGTCCATTTACAGGTGCTGTTGAATCAAGATCTTATGGTGCACTTATCTCAATGACTCCAGGTTCTACTTTAGCATTCTCACTATTTAATATTCAAGATCGTGGTGTTCTTTTCATCGGTGTTCAAACTGATGTTTATGAGGGTATGATTGTTGGTGAGCACTCACGTTCAAATGATTTAGTTGTTAACCCTATTAAAGGTAAAGCACAATCAAATGTTCGTTCAAGTGGAGCTGATGAAGCTATTAAACTTGTACCATTTAGAAACATGTCTTTAGAGAGAGCTTTAGAGTGGATTGAAGATGATGAACTTCTTGAAGTTACTCCTAAATCTATCCGTATCCGTAAAAAATTCTTAACTGAAAATGAGCGTAAACGCCATTCACGTGGAAGCGGAAAAAAAGACTAAACAATTTTAAAGTTAACATGTGTTTCTTAACACATGTTAATCACTATCTCTACGCCAATTCTCAAGACATTACTTATCTATGTTATACTTCTCTATAAAATATAATGATATTAGGATGAAAAATGGATGGGATGTTTTATTACCTTACTTTAGCAGTGCTGGGGATATTGGCATATACTTTTTTTCAAAATCATAGTGAAAAATTAGCTCTGTTGATGCTTGGAATAGGCATATATATAGTCTATTCACATGAAACAGGAAATACAGTAACTGATTTTAAAAATGAAACTGTGAAGTCCCTTGATGAGTCAGCAAATGATTGGGCTAGAGATCGCGGTACAGATGGTTTTGATGAAGTAGGTGCTCAAAAAGCAGTGAAGTAGTTAGCAATCTTTTTTTCAAGCCAGTAATCTGGCTTTAGAAGTGTTCCTCCAACAAATCCAACATGACCCCCATTTTCTGATAATTCTAATGTAATATACTCTGATACTTCGTTTTTATTTGGCAGAATAGCATCTGTCATAAAGGGATCATCTAGAGAGTGGATAATTAGGGTTGGTGTTTTTATATCTTTTAAAAACTGTTTCGAGCTACATTTAGTGTAGTAATCCTGTGCGGATTTAAATCCATGAATTGGTGCAGTATAGGCTCCATCAAATTCCCAAAATGTTTTTAAATTTTTAATCTCTGATTTTTTTAAACTCAGATGATTATTCATGTCAAATTTATCATATTTTTTTGAAAGTGCTGCGTTTAAATCTTTAAGTAGAATATGCTGATAAAATTTTGAAAAACCTCTGTCCATTTTGTTGGCACAAATATCAAGTTGCAAAGGTGCGGAAACAGAAACAGCAGCAGATATAGGTGATTTATCGCCGAGCTCCCCTAAAAGTTTTAGCATCATATTCCCACCAAGAGAATACCCAATAGTGAATATTTTTGAGTTAGGAAAACTTGAGTTAACATACTTTAGCCATTGGATTGCATCTCCGCTTTCTCCACTGTGGTATGAACGAGGAAGTTCATTTTCAACCCCAGAACAACCTCTAAAGTGCATAAGAACTGAGGCAAAACCATTTTTAGCTAGTTCATTCATAGTNCCTTGAATATAAGGCGACTTATACGAACCTGCTAAACCATGAAAAAGTATCACTATAGGAGTATTAGAGTTATNTTTTGGTCTGTTATGCCAATAGCACTCAAGAAAATCTCCATCNTCAAGACTAAATTTTTCAACTTCCATACTAATATGTGGGAGCTTTCTAAAAAAGGATGAGTAGAGAGTTTGGATATGTCTNTTNTTAAGTCCAAAACTCGTCCTAAAGTTTTCACTCATGTATTAAGGTCTACCTTGCCCTTGTCCACCCATTTTCTGATCTTGACCTGGCATTGTTGCTCTCTTTTTTTGAAACTCAGAAAGTATCCAAGAGGCTATAGTATCTAGATCAGAACCTGATATATTACTGTAAGCTGGCATCTCTGTATCAGTAAATTGTCTATACTTGCCTTTAGAACCATTTTTTATACTTTTGATTATATTTGCTTTTGCTTCATCTCCATACCATTTTAAGTTCTTTTTTGCTGTTCCCATAAATGCAGGAGCAGCTTTTTTACCCATGATATTGTGGCACTCCATACAACCATTTTGTTTAGTAAGTTCTTCCCCGCTACCGGCTAGCAAGATGGTAGAAGTTATAAGTGTTGTTAAGATAAGTTTTTTCATACTAGACTCCTTATGATATATTGTATCATATTTGATATAGCAATATATTTTATAAAAGGAACATAATACTTTTAATAAAAGCAGAAATTTTTTAACAATATTATATGTTATTTAATAGTACGGAGGTATAATCATATACTAATAAACAAAATGGAGCCACCAAGTGAATAGAAAAAATATATATAATCCAGACTCAACAGAAAGCGTAAATGATAGAAAAATTTTTGGTGGTAACCCGACGGGTATTTTTGAGCTAAACAACATTAAATATCAGTGGGCATATAATCTTTGGGAGATGATGTTAAACAACACATGGTTTCCAAAAGAAGTGGATATGACTCGTGATGTGAATGATTATAAAAACCTTACAGAAGCTGAGAAAACTGCTTATGATAAAGCACTTTCACAACTTATTTTTATGGATTCACTACAAACTAATAACCTTATCGATAATGTGAACCCTTATGTTACTTCACCAGAGATTAACCTTATTTTAGTTCGTCAAAGTTTTGAAGAAGCACTTCACTCACAATCTTACGCTGTTATGGTTGATAGTATCTCTACTAACTCTGAAGAGATTTATGAACTATGGCGTAGAGATATGATGCTTAAGGGAAAAAATGATGCAATCGCTGCTGTTTATCAAGAGCTTGCTGAAGAACCATCAGAGTATAACTTTGTAAAAGCTTGTTTTGCAAACCAAATTCTTGAAGGGATTTACTTCTACAGTGGTTTTACGTACATCTATACTCTTGCACGTTCGGGTAAGATGTTAGGTTCTGCACAGATGATTAGATTTATCCAAAGAGATGAGGTAACACACCTTGTACTTTTTCAAAACCTTATCAATACTCTTAGAAAAGAGAGACCAGATCTTTTTACAGATAAGCTAAAAGCAGAAGTAATTGAGATGTTTAAAGAGGCTGTAAAACTAGAGACTGAGTGGGGTAAATACATTACTCAGGGTCAGATTTTAGGTCTTACTGATGATATTGTTGAACAGTATATTCAGTTCCTTGCAGATGATAGACTTACTTCTGTAGGGTTTGAGAAACTTTATAATGTAGAAAATCCTATTAAATGGGTAGATGATTTTGCAAAATTTAATGATCAAAAAACTAACTTCTTTGAGGGAACAGTAACTAACTACTCTAAAGGTAGCATCAGCTTTGATGATGACTGGTAGAGAGAGCGAGCATACGCTCTGCTCACTTCTTTTTAAGACGACTAATAACTATAACAATAACCTACAAACCTTACTAACACTAATAAAAAGCACTCAAGAAAACTCGATTGTAGTAGCTCCTGAAGTTTGCTTGACTGCCTTTGACTATGATAATTTCGATGAGATGTTAGGATTTGCTCCAATCGCAACAGAGGAGATAAAAAAAGTCTCTTTTAGCAAAACAGTTATAGTAACTATGATAGAAAAAAAAGATGATGAAATTTTTAACTTTGTAAAAGTTTTTCATAATGGTGAAGTTTTGTATGAGAGAGCTAAAGCGAGACTATTTCGTTTTGGTGATGAACATAAGTATATGAGCGAAGGTAGCGACGAAGCTATTAAAATCATTGAAGTGGATGGAATTAAAATAGCGATTCTTATCTGTTTTGAGCTGCGTTTTAAAGAGCTGTGGCAGATGTCTGAAGGCGCTGATGTTATCGCAGTGCCTTCTTACTGGGGAGTTTTAAGAGCTGAGCACTTTAAAGTGATAACGCAAACATTAGCAGTTATCAATCAATGTTACGTCGTTGCAAGTGACTCTGAAGACGCGGAGTGTACAAAAATGAGTGGCATTATAACTCCTCAAGGTAAAGTCCAGCGAAACGGGAATAAGCCTTGCTTAGAAGTGCCATACAGTAAAAAAGAGATATCTCTGATGAGAAGATATATGGATGTAGGAATAGATGGATAGAATAACAGCAACAAAAACAGCAAAAATGGCGCAGGAGTGCAGTAAGGTTTTCCCTCTCTCTCCGGAAATTGAAAAAGCGATAGCAAATACAAATAGAGAAGCTTTTGTTCCTACGGGCTTTAGACACAACGCTTATAAACTAGATGCCCTTCCACTTAGTTCAGCTCAGTGGATTAGTTCACCTCTAACTGTTGCTATGATGACAGAGTATCTGATTCCAAGAGGGGCAGACAGGGTCCTAGAAGTTGGCTGTGGTAGCGGTTACCAAGCAGCAGTTCTTTCACACCTTTTTCGGGGCGTATTTTCTATTGAGCGAATTGAACCACTTATGCTTGAAGCAAAAACAAGATTTAGAAAGTTAAATATCAATAATATTCACACAAGAACAGATGATGGACAAAACGGCTGGATACAGTATGCTCCATACGATAGAATCCTTTTTTCTGCGACTGCAAAAGAGATACCCCAAAAGCTTTTTGAACAGCTAGCTGATGGTGGGATACTCTTAGCACCGATGCAAAAAGGGAACAAACAGATTATTACGCGTTTTATGAAAAATGGCTCATCTATTGAAGAAGAAGAACTTGATGAGTGTGACTTTGTTCCTGTTTTAGACGGCGTTCAAAAATAGTTATTAAGTTTTTTATTGTAAAATACAAGTAATTACATAAAGGGCATCAGCATGGAAGATATGTACGGCATCAAATATAGCAAACCAGAAGTTGTTTTACTCCAAGATACAGGTATTGGAGTGGCTGAAGCGGCTGCGAGAACTTGTTATGACTCATTTGAAAATAGTGAAAATGAAGTTATTAAAAATATTGAACATAATCTTCCAAACGCATCTATGTGTGATGAGCTAAACGAAATTGATGACTCTAATCTTTTAGATGATTTGGCCTGGACATACTTTCATCACTCTATACTAGAGCATGCAAACCTCAGTTTCTTGGTTCGTGGAACCTCACGTGGAGTTCTGCAAGAGCATGCCCGTCACCGTCTTCAAGCCATATCTGTTAGAAGTACACGGTACACTATGAGCTCAGTTATAAACGCTTTTGTTGCTTCAAGACATGGTGGAACAAAAGATTTTTTCATAGATACGGTTATGGGCTTTGATATGTTTGTTACTACGGACAAAGATTATAACAGGCTTGAAATCGGTGCTATTTATGACAAGTTAGAGTATCANTCAAAGGTAGTTGATGATTTTCACTCTATCGCAGTTGCAAAAAGTTCTATCCCTTTTATAGCAGAACATCNAGGAGATGCCGGGAAGCTTTTTGATGCACTTCAAGCTGGAAAGAAAAAACGTAATGTTGGTGATGCTTTTAAGCATATTATTTCTGATAATGTAAAAGTTGATATGGTAGTAACTTTTAACCTTAGAAGTTTGAAAAATTATTTTACACTAAGAGATAGCGGTGCTGCATTTTTTCAAATTCGTTGGCTTGCTCAAGAGATGATGAGAGTTACTCCAAAAAAATATTTAGACCTAATAATTAAAAATAAATCATAAAGGAGTTGTTATGATAAAAATATATCTGTTATCACTGCTTTTATTAGCAGGGTGTTCAAACATTGAGTTTAACGCAACTATGTGTGATGAGATAGCTTCTGATCCTCACGCTACTATGCCCCAAGAGTGTAGAAACTACAGTGAAAAAGAGGCTGAAAAAGCATTTAACAAAACAAAAGATGAGAAAAAAGTNTCAGACCAAGACATAAAATTTGATAAGGAAGAGAATGAGTAAAATATGTGAGTTGTGCGGTGCTCAAGATAACTTAAATGATTTTATTGTAAGTGGCTCGAGTGATGAGACAAGTGTTGTTTTATGCTCTACATGTAAAGAACAGATAGATAGTGGTGAATTAGATGAAAATCATTTTAACTGCTTAAATGATTCTATGTGGAGTGAATCGAGTGCTGTTAAAGTTTTGACTTTTAGGTTACTTAATAAGCTAGGTCGTCAAGATTTGGTTGATATGATGTATCTTGAAGATGCTGAAAGAAGTTGGGCTGAAGCTGGATTAGAAAGTGATGATAAATTAGTGTATAAAGATGCAAATGGTGTAACGCTTCAAACTGGCGATACTGTTGTAATCACTAAAGATTTAGATGTGAAAGGAACTGGTTTTACAGCTAAACGCGGTACGGCTGTTAGAAATATAGGCCTTGTTCCAAATGATGCTGAGCATATTGAAGGTCGTGTAAATGGCGTTAAGATTCATATCCTTACAAAATATCTTAAAAAGTCATAGATTTTAGATGCAATCATCTGATAGATTTTATAAAATTGACAAGGACTTTCGTAATCCTTTTGCACGTGATAGAGACAGAATTATTCACTCTGGTTCATTTAGAAAGCTTGAGTATAAGACACAGGTCTTTTTAAATCAAGAGGGTGATTACTTCCGTACTCGACTTACTCACTCTATAGAGGTTTCACAAATTGCCCGTTCAATCACTTCAAACCTTGGACTTAATGAATCTCTTGGAGAAGCGATAGCACTCGCACATGATTTAGGCCACACTCCTTTTGGNCATGTTGGTGGTGATACNTTAGATGAATGCCTCAAAGCTGNTGGATTTAAAAATGGCTTTGAGCATAACTTTCAAAGTTTTAGAGTTGTTTCATCTATAGAGAAACGCTACAAACAGTTTGATGGGCTTAACCTCACGTTTGCTACTTTAGAGGGGATTTTAAAACATTCATATCCATATAGAAAAAGTTTTTTACCAGAGAGTATACATGAACAGTTTAATCTTGATACTCATCCATCAATTGAAGCAATGGTTGTCGATAGAGCAGATGAGATAGCTTATATCAGTCATGATATAGATGATGGCATACACTCAGGACTTATTAGTTTTGAAGATTTAAAAGAGAGCGAACTGATTCAAGAGATACTTGAAAAAGTTGCAGATGAGGGTGTAGGTTATGAGAATGATGAGATGTTTCGTTATAGATTTAGTTCACACCTTATTAATCATTTAGTTTATTCACTACTTGAGTACTCTAAAGATAGAATCCAAACAGGTGAAATTTTAAGTTCTACACTTGACTCTAGAAGTGAACTGCCCGTAGGTTTTGAACCTAAACTTGAGACACAGATTAAAAAGCTAAAAAAGCTACTTTTTAATAAACTTTATCAACATAAGAAGATAATTACTAAGATGTATGCTGGAAAACAGGCAATTAAAGGTCTTTATGTGGGTTTAATGGAAGAGGATAAAATGCTTCCAGATTTTTATTATAAACAGTTAGCAAACAGAGAAAAACACAGGGTTGTAGCGGATTATATGGCAAGTCTTAGTGACAGATACGCACTCTCTTTTTATAATGAAATGTATGGAAAGATATAATTATATAGTTTATTATATATAAAACTATATACTGGATATAAATGAAGCAATTTTTACTCTTTTTATTGATACAAAGTTTTCTTTATGGTGAAAATATAGACACTAACACTAGCAATACTTTAGGTCACGAACCTGTAGTTGTTGAAGACACTTCCGGACTTACAGATGATGAGATTAGAGATGTTGCCACAGAGAGTGATACTCATAAAAAAACAAAGAAAGTTTCTATTTCTGAAGTTGTTGATGCAGTAGATGAAAAAGGAAAAGTAGATGTTTCCAAATTGCAGTCACCATGGGAAGAACTCTCACCAACTCCAAAAAAATATGATTGGATTCAAACCAAGTCTGGCGAATGGTTTAAGGGTGATATAAAGGCTATGTATGATGACTCGTTAGAGTTTGATAGTGATGAGATAGGTCTTTATAGTTTTGATTTTGAAGATGTTGTACAGATTAAAAGTTATAACATAATGAGTACAAATATAGAGGACCTTGCATCTTTTACTGGGCTACTACGTTTTAAAGATAATAACTTATCTGTTATACAGGGTGATACGACCTTTAATTTTAAAAGAGAGCAGATAGTCTCTTTTGCAAAATCAGGGGATAGAGAACTTAATTACTGGTCAGGAAAAATAACTCTGAACATGGATATTCGTCATGGTAATAAAAATCAATTTGACTATACTGCAAAAGGCTACCTTAACAGAAGAACGAGTGATACAAGACTAAGATTTGATTATCTTGGCAGAGTATCTAATGTTGAAGAGGTTGAGACAGCAAATGATCACCGTTTGAATGAAAAATTTGATGTATATTTAACAAGAAGTTTTTTCTGGACACCGCTTTTTAGTGAATATTTTCATGATAAGTTTCAAAATATAGAGTCACAATATACAGTCGGTGTGGGGCTTGGATATACTCTTGTAAAAACAAATAAATTAGAATGGGACATATCCGGTGGTCCAGCATATAAGACTACTAACTATTATGAAGTTTCTGATGGAGAAGATGAGAGAGTCTCCTCTCCATCGTTAGAGATTAGTACTATGTTAGATTATGAACTCTCTAAAACTAATGATATAAAGTTTAATGCAAAAATGACACTGACAGATGATGCGAATGGTCGATACAATCATCACATGGTTCTGAGTTTTGAGAATGAACTTTTATCTTGGCTAGATTTTGATGTAACTGCTATTTGGGATAGAACGCAAAAACCTGAAGCAGATATAGATGGAAATGTTCCAAAGCTAGATGATTATCAGTTTCTTTTAGGATTGGGGGTAGAGTTTTAGGGGTTAGTTTGGAGTTGTTAGAGTTAAACGAAAGCCCGAAGGCTAACGCTTACAGGCGTGATTCGTAACGTCTCATCATATAAAGACGTTTAAGCATTTTCTTACGAGATGCAATTTTGAATTTCTTACGCTTTTCAGTTTCCGTTTCATGGAAACGGCGAGCACGAGCTTCAGTAACTATTAAGTTACGGTCAGTCTGCTTCTTGAAACGGCGGTAAGATGCATCAAAATTATCATCACTACGTAGTACGATACCAGGCATATCACATCACCCACTTTCTTTAAAATTTGGACTGGAATTATAACATAATTATTTAAGTTTTACGTATAAGTTACTATAAAAGAGATAAATTCTCTTAAATCGGACAAAATTTGTCTCTTTTTGATTTATGTCAACAGCTATTGTTTTTAAATCGGATAGAAT
>JGI24724J26744_10003032_pt1 | contig 10981 bp, 11 predicted proteins | sample Cruoilmetagenom7_FD_26744 | JGI IMG/M metagenome (IMG submission 26744)
TATTTCGGCGCTGATCCGGTGACCCGCGTTATCCTTTGTTATCTTGAGGAACTGCGCGACGGGCGACGCTTTGCTGAAGTTGCCAAAAAGCTGACTGATGCGGGAAAACAGGTCGTTGTTGTCAAAGGCGGGCGCAGTGGTGCTGGCACCCGCGCGGTACAGTCCCATACAGGGGCGATGGCCGGGGATGATCGGGTTGTAAGCTCGATTTTTCGCGAAGTCGGGGTAATCCGGGCACGCGATTCTGTTAGCGCGGTTGACGCAACAATTGCATTGGCCACTGGGCGCAAGCCTGCCGGGCGGCGCGTTGCGATCATTTCCGTGACTGGTGGTTTAGGCGTTGAAATGACCGACATGGCCGAAACTGAAGGGTTTGAGGTGCCGGTTCTGGCAGACAAAACCCAAAAGGCTTTGTCCGAATACGTGCCCTATTATGGTTCGGTCACCAATCCCGTTGACTTGACGGGTGTCGTTCTGGCCAACCCATCGTATGTTGGCCGTTGCCTAGAGGCCGTTTGTGACGATCCGGGCATCGACATCGCGATCGCTATTATCACATTCGTTCCAAACCAGACGTTCGTCGAGGCGCTGGCCGAGGCTTACAAAAAGACTAACAAGCCGGTCCTGATAATATGGACAGGGGCGTCCCGCAGCGCGGCGTCAGGTGATGCATTCCGCGAAAACGGTGTGCCGCTTTATGATTCACCAGCGCGGGCGGCTTCTGGTCTTGCGGCGTTGCGCGGTGCAGGAGAAATCCAATGAATGCTCGTGACACATTACAAAGCTGGGTGAATGCAGGCCGCAAGGTCGTGCACGAGGCCGACGCAAAGGCGCTGATGGGCGATCTGGGCATTCCAGTGCCGGAACGCGACCCGGCAAACGGACCGCTGGTTGTCAAACTTTGCCATGATGACTATCCGCATAAATCCGATCACGGTCTGGTGAAATTGAACGTTTCACCGCAGGACGCACCGGCCATTGCCGCCGAAATGTCGGCGAAAATACCGGGCGGTGTGGCTTTGGTTGAAGCGATGGAAAAAAATTCGGTCGCAGAGTGGATTGTTGGTTGCAAGATCGACGCAACTTTCGGCCCCATTGTATTGGCCGGGCCGGGCGGTGTTCTGGTTGAATTGCTGGATGCGGGCGAAATACGTCTGGCACCGACAACACCCGACACGGCGGCGCAAATGCTTGGCACGGGCGCTGGCGCCAAGTTGTTGGCAGGTATGCGCGGCGCCCCGGCAGCCCACAGCGCGGCACTGGCCGATCTGATATCGAAGGTTTCCGTATTCTTTGCCGAGCATTCGGACCTAATTTCGGAAATAGAAATCAACCCGGTAATGGTGCGCGCCGACGGGGACGGTCTAGTCGCTGCCGATGCGCTGATTATTCTGCGTGAAGACGCAAAAACCTGAAAGGAAATAACATGATCCAAAAACCATTTGGAGAGCTGGAAATCGGTCAGGTGGGTGTGTCCATCGGCCGCACAATGACCGAAAGCGATGTCGTGAATTTCTGCATGCTGACCGGCAACTGGCTGGAATTGCATTCAAACATCGAGCACGCCGAGCATTCGCTTTATAAACAGCGTTTGGTGCAGGGCAGCTTGGTGTTTTCCGTTGTCAACGCGATGATCCCTTTTGACAGCTCTATACTGGCGGCCTTTTATGGCTGCGATAAGCTGCGATTTCTACGCCCTACTTTCATCAACGATACGGTTTGGGCGCGGGTAGAGATTATCAAACTTAAAGATCATGACGAAAAGCACGGCGTGGTTACGTCAAAGCTGGAAGCAATCAACCAGCGCGATGAAACATCGCTACGTTGTGAATTTAGCCTGCTGATCCGCAAAGAACGGCTGGACCATCCGGGTGAACCAGACAAAGTCCGGGCAGCACGCGACATCGAAAAGGAGAATTCGAAATGAACTTTTTGACACCAGAGCAGGAAATGTGGCGCGAGACCGTAAACCGGTTCGTCGATGACCAGATCGGCCGTGAATACATCCGCAAATGCGACATCGATCGCGCCTACCCTTACGAAGCCTACGACAAAGTCGCCAAAGAAGGTTGGCTTGGCATTTTGTTTTCGGAAGAAAACGGTGGTCTTGGCGGCAATATCATGGACTACGCCCTGATGTGTGAGGGGCTGTCAAAGTTCGGCTTTGACTTTGCGACCGGCATCATGGTTGCCACCTTCACCGCGATGAACATCGAAAAATTCGGCACCGACGAACAGAAAGAGCGCTATATCGCGCCCTTCCTTAACGGCGATATCAGGTTCTCGATCTCGATCTCTGAACCGGGTGCCGGTTCTGACGCGGCCTCGACCAAAACACGCGCCAAGCGTGACGGGGATGAATGGGTCGTGAACGGCCAGAAGCTGTGGTGCTCGGGCGGTGCGGCGGACAACGCTGTGTTGGCGATGTTGACACGCACGGATCCGGATGCGCCCAAACACAAAGGCCTGTCTGTATTCCTGATCCCGAATGACACCGAGGGCCTCGACATCCGCAAACTGCCGACAATGGCACGACGCGCCACCGGCACGACCGAGATTTTTGCGGATGATGTTCGCATTCCTGCCGGTGCGCTGATGGGCGAAGAAAACAAGGGTTGGGATATCATCACCGACCACCTTGAATTGGAACGTGTCGCAGTTGCCGCCGCTTACGTTGGCAATGCCCAAACCGCTGTGGACGACGCCCTGCGTTATGCCCATGACCGGGAACAGTTTGGTCAGTCAATTTACAACTTTCAGGTCATCAAGCATATGCTTGCCGACATGCAGACACAGGTCGACGCAGCCCGCTTGCTAACTTATCGCGCGGCCAATATGGCAGCAGCTAAGACGCCTTGTTTGCGCGAAGTTTCGATGGCCAAATTGTTCGCCTCGGAAACGCTGCAAACAGTTACGCGCAACGGGATGCAGATCCTTGGCGGACACTCGATGCTTCCGGATTCCGACATGGAGCGGTATTTCCGCGAAGGCATGCAAAGCACCATCGGTGGCGGCACATCGCAAATCCAGCGCACGCTGATTGCCAAAACAATGCGCCTTTGACGGCCGTTAACGGTACAATATTCAGGAGATACGAATGAAAAATGGACGTGATCCAGTTATCGTTGGCGTGGCCGACTCGGCGCTGGCGGACGGAAAATTTGTCAAGAACGCTTCAGTTCTGGGGCATATGGCTTTGGTGGCCAAGGCCGCCCTGGAAGANGCAGGTCTTAGCCTGTCGGACGTTGACGGCCTGCTAACCGCGGGCATGTGGGGCGTGCCCGGACCGGGGCAATTGCCAACGGTTTCTTTGGGCGAATATCTGGGCATCATGCCNATTTTCGTTGATGGCACCAATATCGGCGGGTCCGCGTTTGAGGCCCATGTCGCACATGCCGCAATGGCCTTGGAAAAGGGCTATTGCGAGGTTGCTCTGATCGTCTATGGCTCTGACCAGCGGTCACTACGCAGCCGGGATCTTGGCGGTCGGCCATCAGTTTTGGGCATGCAGCATGAAACCCCTTACGGGATGCCAACGCCGGTTGGTGGGTATGCGATGGCCGCAAAACGCCACATGCATGAATATGGCACCACATCCGAGCATCTTGCCGAGATCGCCGTTGCCACCCGCAAATGGGCGCAGCTTAACCCTGCTGCGACACGTCGNGATGATCTGAGCATTGATGATGTGATGAACAGCGGCATGATTTCCGAGCCTCTGCATCTTTTGGATTGCTGCCTTGTGACCGATGGTGCTGGCGCTATCGTAATGACCACGGCAGAGCGGGCCAAAGACCTGAAATCCAAGCCGATCTCGGTCAAAGGTTATGGCGAGGCACACACCCATTGGACGGTCAGTGAAATGCCCGATCTGGCGCATCTGTTGCCTGCCAAACAAGCCGGTAAAACGGCGATGGAAATGGCTGGGGTCAGTCATTCCGACATCGACGTTGTGCAGATTTATGACAGCTTTACGATTACCGTTCTGCTGTCGCTTGAGGCACTTGGGTTCTGCAAACCCGGCGAAGGTGGCCCGTTTGTGTCAAACCAGAACACAGCACCGGGTGGCGCATTTCCGATGAATACCAGCGGTGGCGGCCTGTCCGCGCTGCACCCCGGCATGTTTGGCATCTTCCTGTTGATCGAGGCTGCACGCCAGCTGCGCAACGAATGTGGCGACCGGCAAGTCAGTGGCGCAAAGACTGCACTGGTTCATGGCACCGGGGGCACGCTGTCCTCTGGCGCGACAGTAATTTTGCAAAAGGATTGAGCAGATGAGCTATAACAAACCCCTGCCCGTCATCGACCATGACAGCCGCCCCTACTGGGATGCGGCGCGCGAAGGTCGGCTGGATATTCCGCTGTGCAATAATTGCGGCAAACACCACTTTTACCCGCGCACAGTCTGCCCACATTGCCATTCTGATGATCTGAAGTTTGACACTGTCAGTGGCCGTGGCACNGTGCACAGCTTCACCATCGCACGCCGTCCCGCCGGTCCTGCCTTTGGCGACGATGTGCCTTATGTTGTGGCACTGATTGATCTTGAAGAAGGTCCGCGGATGATGAGCCGGATCGAGACAGATACACCTGAAAGCGTTCAGATAGACGCTGCGGTAGAGGTGACATTCGTCAAGGCAACCGAAGAGGTTACATTTCCATTCTTCCGACTTTCAGCCTGACGCATTTTTCTTCCTGTCGGCTAATACTGCCGCGCACTTGGTAACAAGTGCGCGGCTTTTTTGTCTTTAGACCACGATAGCTTGGCTGTCACTTTGCCCGCGACCAACCCGTTTACGCCAAATCACCAGAACCACGAGAAGAGCAACACCTGCGTAATCGGAGGCTGGTTCGACATAAAACAGCAATGCAGCCGCGATCAGAAACGCCGCGCGTTCAATCAGGTGCAGCCGGCCGTTCAGCCAGCCTATCATCCCGACACTGACCGCAAAAACGGCCGCCATGGCCATGCCGATATCCAGAGTGACAACTTCCCAGCCGCCCTGCGCCAGAATGCCGGGGCGGAATACGAACAGGAACGGTATCACATACACAGCCGCTGCCAGCGATAGGGCACGTCCGGCAACATGCCAGAAGTTCGCCCCTGCCAATGCCGCCGCAGCATAGACGCTGGCGCACACCGGCGGCGTAATCGCCGACAGGATCGCGTAGTAGAAAACGAACAAATGGGCAGGAAGCTCGGGCACACCCAACCGGATCAGACCCGGCGCGGCAACCGCGGCAGCCAACACGTAAGAGGCCGTTGTCGGCACATCCATGCCCAGAAGGATCGACAAGACCGCCGCCAGAATTAGCGCCAGTATCATCCCCTCATTCGAAACCTCGAAGATCAGGTTGGACACTTTAACGCCCGCCCCGGTCGCCGTCAGTACTTTGACCACGATCGCAGCACAGGCCAGCAAAGCCGCAATCATCACCAGCGCACGGCCAGCGTCGACCAGTCCATGGAACACCTGCATAGCCAACTCGCCATAGACGGTGCTCAGTTTCGTGCCCTGTTTGGCTGCTATAATCGGGCGTACAAGGATGTTGGAAAGCAACAGCACAACAATTGCTGCCGCTCCGGCGAAACTGGGCGTATAGCCGCCGTATAGGAAATAGATAACGGCGATGATCGGAAGGAACATCGGGATGGCCTTGTCGAGCGCCAGAAAATCCATCGGCACGGGCATTTCGTCTTTGGGCGTTGGCTGCAAGTCAGTGCGGCGCGCATAAAGATCAACGCCAAGCCATACGGCAAGATAATAAAGAAACGCCGGGCCGATCGCTGCAATGGCGATGTCGGTATAGGCGATGCCCAGAAATTCCGACATTATGAACGCGCCTGCGCCCATGACCGGTGGTGTTAACTGTCCGGCAGACGAAGCGACAGCCTCGACCGCGCCGGCAAATGACGCCGGGTATTTTAGCCGCTTCATTGTTGGGATCGTGATTGAGCCGGTGGCCATCACATTAGCCACAGCCGAGCCGGTAACCGTTCCAAACATCGCCGAGGACAACGCGCAAACCTTGGCAGGTCCGCCATAGGTGCGCCCGGCAACCCACGTCGCCAGTTTCATGAATACATCGGTCGCGCCGGTGGACAAAAGCAAAGCGCCCAGGATCACAAAGATCGTAATGACGCGTGCGCCGATGTCGGCAAGATAGCCAAAAAGACCGCCGGTCGAGGAATAAAAGGTTTCGATTCCCGTTCGCGGAGATACCCGTGGTGGCCGCCAGTCGCCGCCAATAATATCATTGCCAAAATAGAAATAGATCAGCGTGAATATAGCCAAAACTGGTAGAAACCAGCCAATTACACGTCGCGCGGCTTCGATTGTCAGCGCCAGCGCCAATAGCGCCATTGTCATATCCAGAGTGTTATACCGGACCATGATGTCGACAAACCGTTCCCGGTTCACGATTACATAAAGGCAAACACCGAAGGCCAACATCGCCAGAACGACATCAAACATCATTTCTCGCGGCCCGCGATCTCCGCCTCTCGCTGCGTGCAGTAAATACGCACCACCGACACCAAAGCCTACAAAGATCGGACGCTGGATCAGCGGATCAAACTGGCCAAAGAATGCGGTATAAAGGTGCAAAAGACAAAAGGCTGCAAATAGCATCTGTAGCGCAGGGTTGCGCAACATGCTGGTCGTCGGGTCTGCCGGGGTGCTTGTATCAGTCATGCTGAGCACCAAGCAGGAACTGCCATGTATGTTGTTGGCAGATTTGCCCTGTGGCGCACGTTATACGCCAATCAAAAAGTGATGCCTGAGTCATCTGCCCCGTCGCTCCGAAAAAAAGGTGATTGGATGGTTGAACCCCCGGCGACACCGCCGAGGGTTCTGATCATTTTAGGAACCGATTATTTACCGGCTACTTCTTTCCAGTAACGCGCCGCGCCGGGGTGATAGGCAATACCACCGTCCATCGTGGCCATTGCATCGGCTGCCATGTCGTAGCTTGCCATTTTTGGCCAAGCTTCGATAAGAATATCCATGTTTTCATGAACCGCTTTGGCAATGTTATAGGCTGTGTCGTCATCCATGACGGCAACGCGTGTCAGGAAGAATACATTCACCTTAGGTGTGCGAACTTCGCCAGAACCCGGAACCATATCAGCCGCCAGTGTCGTGAATCCAACACCTTTGCTGGTCGCCAATACTTGGGCTTCTTCTTCGGCGTTAAACCCGATCAAGCGCATATCGGTGCTGGTCATCAATTCTTGCAATGTCGCATCAATTGCGCTGCCCGCACCGTATTTGGCGTATCCAACCAAATGCCGGTTCTTGATACCTTCAACAGCGTCGCCCACCGTGCCGTGCACAAGGTCCACATCGATGCCAAAATCGCCCATCGCCTTGGAAATCAGCGATTCAGCGGCGCTACCACGAATGCCGGGGCTGAATTTTTTTCCCGCCAAACCGAAAGCGATTCTACGCCAGAATCAGCACGCACAGCCGTCAGCAATACCGACGCACTGTAAGGATAAAGAGCCACTGTATCGGGAATCGGGTTACCGTCGAATTTTCCGATACCTTCGCGGGCCTGGATCAGGATGCCGCCAGTTGCCAGCCCCAGATCAATCTCGTCTCGCGCCAGACGCAGGACGTTATCCACACTCGCGCCGGTTTCGATAACGGTGGCATTTGCGCCCTCGATACCTTTTTGGATCGCTTTACTCATCGCCACGGTAATGGTGAAGTGGCTGGACGTTGGGCTGGTCGAGCCCATGACCAAATCCTTGGCCATTCCGGCGCCGGCACCAAGCCCGGCGGTAATTGCAGCACCCAAGAGTGCCTTTTTGAATAGTGAAGTCATGCTTTCCTCCCTGGAAAAGTTATCGTCTAAGTTTTAGTGTCTCAGTTCGCCTGTTGGATCAATCTTGTTGCGTAGTAGCTCTAGCTCTTCTTCGCTCGGTGGCGGCGTTTGCCCGACGCCTTCCGGAACGTTCAGCGCAAAACCGGTATGGTCCAGCACATCCTGCACGCTGTTTCCGCAGTGCACAGATTTCAAACGCATCTCAAGCGTGTCCGGATCGAAATCCATAACCGCCCGTGGCGTTATTACGAAACGTGGACCTTCGTTCATCAGGCCGGCCGCACGTTTGCTTTCAGGACCCTCAAGGTGTCCCGGAATCGTTACAAAATCCACCTTTTCCACAAAGTTTCGATCGTTGTGGACAGTTGGACAAATGTAAAAGCGCGTTGAGGTGTGGCAATAAGACAGGTTCGCCGCCCCCGGACCGCGCATCTTTGGTTCATGCAAACTGCCGCCCACATAGTGCAGGTTGATGTTGCCAAACCGGTCATGCTGAAGCCCGCTGTGGAAAAAGAAATCCAGGCCATGATGGCTGTGGCCGAACAGCTCGATGAACGTCTCGGACGCCTCGCAACGACCAAGCGCACGGTCATCCAGCATCGAAGCGTACAGCCGACGGGGATAGGGGTTAAAAAACATCTCGCCGCCAATCGACAGGTTTGGCGCGTGCAGCTCGCGGGCCAGCGCGATTGCGGCCATCGGCACCAGTGCGGCAGCACCTGCAGCCCCCAGTTCCCGATCCTTCAGATCGCGCGCCAAAACGACCGCCATTTGTTCAAGGGGTGACACATCACTCATAGCTCTGCAGCCTCCTGTTCCAGAATCTGCAATCGCTTGGCACCGCCAATTCTATCAAGATAGGCCTGCTGATCCGCCGGGCCGGTTACGTGCTGGGCAAGGTAATCAGTCAACCCGGCGCCATCGCCCTTGCGGGCCGCATCCCCAAGATCCGCGTAGGCATCAATGTGTTCTTCATCTATTGAATAAAGCGGAAAACTGGCCGTGGGGTGCGCACCATAGGGTATATGGACGACGGCATCGACATAGTGCGACGGGATAGTTACCCGGCGCGGATCATCCAGCACCACGTCATCCTCGACGATCCGGTCCACGCTGACGATGACCAAGTCGGACGCACGCGCCATCAGCTGATCGGCGTAAACCATCGTGCTAAGGTGGCGGATATTGCCCCAGCGATCTGCCTCTTGTGCATGCAGAAACGTCACTCGCGGGCGGACCGCGCGGGCGGCGTGTAGGGTGTCACCTGTGATCGGGCATTCAAACTCAGTTATCAAAGGGTTGTGCTTAATGACATCGGATGCCTTGAGCGCCGCGATCGGCTGAAACGGCACCCCATTGGCCGACGCCATCAGCGCGCCGACGACGCTCAGCGCGTCAAGCGCGTGCGCGGTAATACGTTGGCTTTCCACCGCTGCGCGAAAATTCGGGCAAAGGCGGTTTTCCAGCGTCACGCCGGGAATGAAAACAGCATCAACTGCATCCGCTGCAATCATCAGGTCTACGTCATACCCCGCACCCGGCGAAGAATAGAGGTTTAACCCCTTGGATCCTGCCGCGAGCAGCGCGCGCACCAGCGCAACCGGTCGGCTTTGTTTGAACAACCCGCCAAGGCACAGATCAGGGCGCTCTGCCAAAGCCCCCACGGCAAGCGCCATGGCTTCATCAAGGTCTACAAGTTTCGGGTCGCGCTGCATTCAACTGTTGCCTTCGCTTCAACACCAGACACCTTCGTCCGGGGTTTCATCATCAAAGAAGCATCGGCCATTGTTTTCAGACCTGTCAACCGTTGGGGCGGCGCACATAGGCCAAAACCAGCAATATGCCCGCAATGCACACACATGTGAAAATTACGAACACTGCAAAAAAGGCTGAATGGTCCGCTTGGGGGCCATTTGCGAACACTTCCAGCAAGACCGACATAATCCCGATTCCCAGTGCACCACCCATTTGACGCATGAAACTGATGCTTGCAGCAGCTTGTGAACGCAGCGCTTCAGGGGCCCTAACAATCGAACCAACCCCAAGCGCGGGGATCGCAACACCCAAACCGGCGCGCCCAAAACCAAAAATCAGGACCAGCATCCAAAAAGATCCTGCAATCGGCACGACGGCCAGAACGACAAAGGAAAGTGCAAAACAGCCGAACCCGATGATCAGCGACACGGCTGCCGGAATACGATCGCTTAGCTTGCCAAAATAGGGGAACATCGCGGCCATTATTATTCCACCCGGAACCATGACCAGCCCGGCGCGTGACGCTGAATAGCCAAATTCATTCTGCATGAAGAGCGGAAACAAATAGAGCGATCCGAAATGCACCGCGCCAAAGATTGTGGCGATTATCGCAAAGGCCCCAAAGCCGTTTGAGCGGAACAGCCTCGGCTCTAACAGCGGCGGCCGTGCCCGGTTCAAATGTCGAATGAACGTTGCGCAGCCAATCACCGACACAACTGCTGGCACTATCACCAGCGGTGACAGCGGGCCGACGATTCCCAGNTCGGCCAAAGCGAACAGAAACGGCACCAATGTCAGCACCAAAAAGCCGACACCCTTCCAGTCGAATTTCCCGCGCGCTGCCGGAAGATTGACCAGGGAATACCGGGCGGTAACCATGCATAGAATAGACGTGGGCACAGTCATGACAAACAGCCAGCGCCAGCCGATTGTATCAATCAGAACGCCCCCCAACATCGGACCAAAGGTCGGCCCCATAACCGCCCCCATGCCCAATATTCCCATGGCAAACCCACGCTCGCTTTCGGGAAATGCCCGGAATAGCGCTATCATTACAAGTGGTTGAACCGCCCCTGCCGCGGCACCTTGCGCGATGCGCCCCAGCACCAGCATTGGCAGGTTTTGCGCCAGCGCGCAGACCACGGACCCAACGATGAAAACAGTCATCGCGCGGCTGAAAACCCGACGAATTCCAAAAGTGTCGATTGCCCATCCGATTGATAACATCGTTGACGTCATCGCCGCAAAGAAGGCCACCGATATCCATGTCAGGTTGTGCCGGTCCACCCCCAGGCTTTCCGAAAGAGATGGAAACACGACATTGACGACCGTGCCGCTGATCACAGTCGACAAAGAGCCCGCCAACACTGTTACAATCAGCAGTTTTCGACGCTCG
>JGI24724J26744_10003033_pt1 | contig 10980 bp, 8 predicted proteins | sample Cruoilmetagenom7_FD_26744 | JGI IMG/M metagenome (IMG submission 26744)
CAAACTGCACCGTCTGCCCAGCGCCCGGGATAGTCCTTAATCAAGTAAAACGATTTGGTCAGGACATGGGTTTTGGGCGGCGCAGATAAACGCGGAATATCTATATTTTCTGATAGGCGCGCCAGACCCGGATGAGTTTCGCTTGCAAACAAACGCTTCCTGTCTTGGTCTTGTGTGTCCAGAACCAACGTTCCGCCCGCTTGCATAAACCGGTTAAGTTTGGCGGCGGTTTCAGGTTTAAGATTGCCTGCTTCCCTCGCCACCGGCCAATATAGGAACGGGTAAAAATCAATCACATCATTGTCCAAATCGACACCGCGTACACCAACGGGTTCGATTGTGGTGCGGCGGTTCAGTTCGAACACTAGACCTTCTAAACCGCTTTGGCTTAAACGGTCAATTTCACTATTTCCGGTAATCACATAAGCAAGATGTAATCCTAATGCATCATTTTGGGCATCATTTTGAGCGTGAGAATCTATCGGCGTAAATAAAATTGCAGCCAGAACAAGAACTGCACTTGATTGTAGGAAGGGTCCGCGCAGTCGCCCTGAAGCCAACAATGACATTGCCACATCTAGCGCCATCATGAGTGCTAAAAGCCCCAACAAACCACCGCTTAAGGATTTAGGTTTACGACCACCGTAAACGGCATTGCGCATCCCTGTGGCAGATAATGCAGTATAATTTTCAGGGCTGGAAACAGTGTTGAGGGCTTGCCGTCTCAACCCTTGCCTATAAAGCCCCGGTGGATGGCTCCGGCTCTGTTTTGTGTTCGCGAACTCGGCGTCCGCAATAGTACTGGCGGTAAGTGGTGGGCTTTGTAAATTGCCATATCCGTCCAATGTCCGTTCCGCCGTCCAATCACCGTTCGATGTATTTGTGATAGGTGAGCTTGTGCTTCTGGCCAGCGGTAAAAGCCTGTCGAGCATTTGCACATAAAGTCCGGACAGGGGCAGTGTTGACCAATCGGGGCCAGCAGTGACATGGAACAAAACCACGCGGCCAAGTCCGCGCGTTCCAGAGGTAATCACAGGCGAACCATCGGCTAACCTTGCCCATGTATTGGTGTCGGTTTCTGCACCCGGTGTCGCCAGAATTTGTTTGCGGACAACTATGTCCTCACGCACGCTCAGGCCAAAAAACGGACTGTCTTCGGCGAATGTATCGAACCCTTGTGGTTCTTCCCAAGCCAATGCCCCGCCTATATCGCGCCCGCCAGATCGTAGCAATACGGGTAATAATTCATCAGAACGCTTGGCTAGTTTCGGCCCGGCAAAACGGACAAGCATGCCGCCGTCCTCAACATATTTTGTTAGTAAGGGGCTTTCGGAACGCGCCCGATCCGTCATGAAAATAATACCCGGTGACACGGCTAGTAACTCATCTAAGTCACCTTTGTATATGTCGGCGCTCGGTTGCAGGGCTTCTTCGATATAATGCCATTCGGATAGCAATGGCTGGGTATTGGCATCACTGCCCTTAAGCAAACCAACCAAAGGTCGCCCCCAACTATCATCTANTAATTTGACGGAACCGGCGGACGCAAACCCTTCTGGTTTCAAGAGCGACACACGGTTGCGTAGTTCTGCGGGCAATTCAAATTCGGCTTCTGCACTGGTATCGCCGGGCAGGAATGTCACTTCGGTGCGGGCAAGCACACGACCTTGGGGGCTGTAGGCGACGATGTTATGCGCACGTAAACTCGCGGTATTTGTGCGGTGCCAAGTGGTGCGAAACCCATTTGCGGTTTCTGCGATATCGCCTGCCAAGAGCGGGCTGAGCGCGGAGGCTGGTGCATATATTTTTTGGTCACCGCCTGATTGAAGCGCGGATTTGAAGTCGTCTGCAGATGTACTATTTGGGCCGTAATCAACCCCGTCCGACAACCAAAGTATATCGGCAGTGGACAAATCCAATCCCTTCATTTGATCCGCAAGGGTTATGCGTTCGGGTTCATAAGGCGTGGCCTGTAAGGAACGAATAGATTTCAGGGCTTCTGCGGCGGGTATAAATCCGGCCGCGTTTTCGCCGCGCACATCAACTGTTTGTAAGACCGCGACCATCTGATTTTTTGATACGGCTTGCTCGACCAATGCTTCGGCCTCGTTCACAACCGCAGACCAATTGCCTGCTGCCGCCCAGCCATTATCTATGACAAGGGCTAAAGGGCGATTGGTCTCTACGTCCGGTTTGAATAAAATAGGATTAGCCAAAGCCACGGCGAGCAATGCGCCCATGAGTAAGCGAAACAAAAGCAACCAAGGCGGTGTCGCATTGGGCGTGTCTTCTTCTTTGTTAAGGTCGGACAATAAACGCAGGGGCGGGAAGATTTGTAGCAAAGGTTTGGGCGGCGTAATTTTCAGCACCCACCAAATAATCGGCAGAGCGAGCAAGCCCAACAATGCGAGCGGTGCCAGAAATGTGACCGGGCCTAAGACCATTAAATATCCCCCGCTAAGGACTGATACATGGCGCTGAGAGCCTGTGTCGCAGGTTGGTCAGTGGTATGTGTAATCAGCGTCCAACCGAGTCTGCGGGCGGTTTGTGCCAGTGCGTCTTCGTGGGCTTGGAATTTCTCCAAATACTGATCGCGCATTTTTTCTGCCCGTCCGAGCAAGAACGGAAGCTTTGCCAATTTTGAACCGGGCTGTAGCATTTGCACACGGCCTTTGAACGGAAATCCGCGCTCTGCCGGATCGACTATGTGGAGGAGAATGCCTGTGGCGGGGCGAGCGGTGAGGGCCACCAATGTTTCACGCCATTCTTCTGCAGGAGCCAGAAAATCCGACGCCAGTATCAATTTTGAATGAGCAGAAAAATTAGCGCCGAGGGCGTCTCTGGCACCTTCGCCTGTGGCCAATTTATAGGATATGCGCTCTATACCGAACCGCCCCGTATGTGGACGTTCGCTCATGCCAAGCACGGCACAGCGTTCTCCGGCGCGCATTAACAAGGATGATAATGCCATCATCAAAACGGACGCTCTGTCTTTTTTGGTTGGCAAGGATTTATGGGATTTCCAATCCATGCCGTCCGATCCATCGCGCCACATCCAGACGGTGTTGGCCGCTTCCCATTCGTTCTCTCGTACATAATGATGGTCAGCGCGGGCAGAGCGGCGCCAATCTATATCGCGGGCGTTGTCTGAACTTGAGTAATCTCTGTACTGCCAGAAGGTTTCGCCTTGGCCGGAACGCCGTCGGCCATGTACGCCTTGGGCGACTATCGCCGCCACCCGTTCGGCTTCGGCCAGTAAGGCCGGATAGGGTGCAGCGAGATGTTCTGCGGCCCTTCTGAGTTGGGTTGTTTGGGATTGGGTGGTGACAGGCATATGCCTAGCTTACGCGTTCAGCAAGTTTGCTGATTAAATCATCAAGATTGGCACCGTCGGCGCGGGCAGCAAAACTAAGCGCCATACGGTGTTTAAGAACCGGAGCCGCCAGAGCCAGCACATCATCTACGGACGGTGAAATTCGGCCGTCCAAAAGTGCACGGGCGCGAGCGGCGAGCATAAGAGCCTGTCCTGCGCGTGGGCCTGGGCCCCAGACAACCGTGTCTTTGATAAAATCGAACTCACTTTGATCTGGGCGAGCATTTCTGACCAGTGATAAAATGCAATCAACCACAGTATTACCGATGGGCATGGAACGCACCAAAGCTTGCATGTCCATCAATTGTTTGGGCGTCATGACTTTCTTGGCAGCGCCTTGCTTGGTGCCCGTAGTTGCCAACAGGATTTCACGCTCGGTATCCGCCTTGGGATAATCCACATCTATTTGAAACAAGAAGCGGTCAAGTTGGGCTTCGGGTAGGGGGTATGTGCCTTCTTGCTCAATCGGGTTTTGTGTGGCGAGCACATGAAATGGCGCGGGCAGGTCGTGGCGCTCACCTGCGACAGTGACAAATCGTTCTTGCATGGCTTGTAGGAGCGCAGATTGTGTGCGCGGGCTGGCACGGTTTATTTCGTCGGCCATAAGCAATTGACAAAATACAGGGCCCGGAATGAAGCGGAACGAGCGTTTTCCTTTTGCGTTTTCTTCCAAAACTTCGGAGCCAATAATATCGGCGGGCATGAGGTCGGGTGTAAATTGGATGCGTTTACCATCAAGTCCTAATACGGTTGAAAGAGTTTCAACTAACAGTGTTTTCGCCAGACCCGGCACACCAACCAGCAAAGCATGACCGCCAGAAAGAACTGCTGCCAATGACAGATCGACAACGGTGTCCTGCCCGATAACTATGTTGGATATTTCCGACTTGACCTTATCCAGTTTAGTGCTGGCTGTTTCGAGTTTTTTCTCAAGTGCGGACGTTGTCATACTAATCTCATTTCTCTTATATGTTTTTTGGGCATTTCACTTGTATGGTAAGTTCGATTGCTTAGGTTTAGGGCAATATAGTCAAAGCGCAAAAGGAATCTTGCACGTGTCCACATTAAAAAATGGCAATTCTGATCTGTCTGCGCTGATCAATGCGGCTCGTTCTGAAGGGGATGGCGCGCTTCCCGTAGAGAAATGGCACCCGGAACATTGCGGTGATATGGACATGGTCATTCGCAAGGATGGCTCTTGGTGGCATGAAGGTACGCGCATTACACGTGCTCCACTGGTCAAATTGTTTTCACGGGTTTTGCGCAAGGATGCAGACGGGGAAACTTATTTGGTGACGCCCGTAGAGAAAATTCGCATCACCGTAGACTGCGCGCATTTTCTGGCTGTGCGGGTAGACATAGACGGCAGCGGTCAAACGCAACGCTTGTTCTTCACGACCAATATGGATGAAGTGATCGAAGTCGGGCCAGATCACCCAATCAGCGTGAAAACTGACCCAGATAGTCTTGAGCCAACCCCACTACTTCGTGTGCGGGGACGGTTGGATGCATTGATAAACCGCGCAGTGTTTTATGAACTGGTTGAACATGCGGTAGAAGTAGATGATCAGCTCGGTATTTATGCAGGCGGTGTATTTTTCGCACTTGGCCCGAAAGGTGTCCACAATGTTTAGTCTGGATGATCCATTGATTGGGCGCATCGGTGCCGTGCTTAAAACAGTTGATATGTGTGACGATAGCCACATCCCCAAACGTGATGGGCAGCGCCCCGCAGCCGTGCTTATGCCTTTGGTAAAGCGGGATGAGTGGAAAGTTTTGCTGACCAGACGCCCCATGCATATGCCGACACATCCCGGGCAAATTAGCTTTCCGGGCGGGCGAACCGAAGCGGGCGAAACCCCGTGCCAGGGTGCGCTACGCGAGACCCACGAAGAGGTCGGCGTTGTTGCGTCAGATGTTCATTTGCTAGGCCGTTTGCCATCATTTAATGCCGTATCCGAATTTAGGGTGACGCCATTTGTAGGCGTGCTCAATCCGTCCGCCGAAATTATTCCTTGTGTAAGCGAGGTCGAAGACACCATAGAAATTCCTTTCGCATTCTTTATGAATAGACAAAACCATGTGTCGCGCAAAGTTGAGTTTGAAGGTGTGACGCATCAATTATACGACATGCCTTGGCCAGATGCGGATAAGCCGACTTGGCATGTTTGGGGTATGACAGCGATGATGATGTACCGGTTGTTTCAAAGGATGGATGATGAAACTAAAGAGTAAATGGCTCAGTGCCGCACCAACACAAAGACTATTCGCAGCCCTGCCAAAAGACAGCGCACGGTTTGTCGGTGGCTGTGTGCGTAATGCTTTGCTCGGCGAACCTGTTGCAGATTATGATATTGCCACGACGGTAGAACCTCACGAAGTTGCCAAGTATTTGAAAGCCGCAAATATAGCCGTTCACGAAACAGGCATAGCGCACGGTACGTTAACGGCAGTGGTCGATGGAACTGTGTTCGAAGTCACGACTTTACGCAAAGATGTCAGCACAGATGGCCGCCGTGCTACGGTTGAGTTTACCAAGGGTTGGGCCGAAGATGCCCGTCGCCGAGATTTTACTATCAATGCGCTTTATGCCGATTTGAGCGGTGAAATTTTTGACCCAACAGAACAGGGGTTGGACGATATCAAAGTCCGCAAAGTCCGTTTCGTTGGCAATGCTGAGACTCGTATCGAGGAAGACTATCTGCGTATTCTCCGCTTCTTTCGGTTCAATGCTTGGTACGCCGCAGACAAAGCACTGGACGGTGCTGGATTAACGGCATGTCGGGAATTAAAGCCTGGACTTAAATCCCTTTCGTCTGAACGGGTTTGGTCGGAGCTTAAAAAACTCTTGTCTGCGCCAAATATCATGGGAAAAGGTCCGTTTCGCACGGTCAATGTTATGTCAGTGAACGGGATATTGGAAACTCTTTTGCCCGAAGCCAGTAACGCCGAAGGCTTACAATTGATATGTGCACTGGAAGAAAGTAAATCCTTATCCCCTGACCCGTATTTACGTCTTATGGCTATGTCTACGCGGGACGAATTGGCTATGGCACGGTTGTGTAAGCGTCTTAAAATGTCCAACAAAGAGAAAACCCGCTTGATGTATTGGGCGGGGGACCAGACGAGCTTACAGCCAGGCCTTCCTGATAAAGAAACAAAAATAGCAATTTATACGGCGGGTCAACAGGTTGCCATGGACCGAGCTTTGATACGTTCAGCGGGTGCAAGCGACCCTATCGAAGCGGCGGCTTGGTGGGCGCTGTATGAGACTGCCCGTGATTGGCAAAGACCGGAATTTCCGGTAACGGGCAAAGATCTCATTGCTATGGGCGTCCCCCACGGCGAAAAGCTTGGCAAAGCTCTCACGGCGTTGAAAGCTCTCTGGATACGCTCCGGTTTCAAAGTGGAAAAACCACAATTAATGGTCGCCGCAAAAATGCTGTTTAAGAAATAAATTTCTTTATGGCGAACAGGCCGACTAACATCAGCGCGATACCTAACCCTAACCCCCAAACGCTTCCGGTTATGCCTGCAAATATGAAAGCGGCGATGCAACACGCGCCGTTAAACAGTGCGTATGGTATCTGGGTTTTGACGTGGTCAAGCTGATGACAGCCCGCACCTGTCGCCGACAGGATGGTTGTATCCGAAATAGGTGAGCAATGATCACCGAACAAACCACCAGATAGAACCGCGCCGATACACACATACATAGGAGCCTGAAATTCATGGGCGAGGGGGATAATCAGCGGCATGAGAATAGCGTAAGTCCCCCATGATGATCCCGTAGAAAATGAGATAACGCCACCGACGGCAAAGGCGACGACGGGGATAAGATAAGCGGGCAATTTACCGGCTACCAACTGTGAAATATATTCGGGCGCCCCCAAATTTTTGCCAATTGCACCTAGCGACCAAGCCAAAACCAATATGGCGAGAATGCTGACAATTTTGCTCATGCTTTCCAGGTAAAGCGAGAACCCGGATTCCAAAGACCGCACACCATATCGTGCCATCAACATCATCAAGGCCATGGCGGCTAATATATATCCAACAGACAAACTGCCCCGAAACGCATTGGACGGCACATTTTCCATGTGCATGGGAAAGCCCATAGGGATAAGCAGACCAAACATCACGGTCAACATAATCGTGAGCGGCAACCAAACCATGATGGGTTTGGCTTTATTTAGAGCCTCGCTGCTGACGCTTTCGGCTTTTAAAACGTCTTGGTTTTCTGCAACAATACCCTTTGCGGCATTGTCTTCAAATGTCTTCATGGGGCCAAAATCTGCCTTGGCAATTATGACAACCGGAACCATGAGAACGGCCATAAGGGAATAGAATTGAAACGGGACGGCTCTTACATAAACTACAAATGCGCTTTCGTTGATACCGAGATCATTGTATTCTGCGGCTATCAACCCTTGAGAGTACAACCCCCAGCCAATGAACGGGATGAGGACAGCTACGGGTGAGGCCGTACTATCGATAATCCATGCTAATTTGGCGCGGGATATTTTAAGGCCGTCTGTGATGGGGCGGAACAAGGGGCCGACAATCAAAGGTGTACCGGAGTCTGTGAAGAACAACAAAGATCCACTCACCCATGCCGCTATTTGTGCGCCGACCTTGCCCTTAATATATTTGACCATCATGCCAGCGAAGGCTGCGGCTCCGCCAGATTTTTCCATCAGTCCAACAAGACCAGCAATAAATATCATCAAAATAAGAATGCCCATGTGAGAGCTTTCAGCCGCTTCAGCCACCATATAATCGTTGACCATGACACGTAGACCCGTGAACGGGTTTGGCCCGTTGAGAAGCATCACACCGGCGAACACACCAAGGAACAACCCCAAAATAACATTGCGCGCCCACACGGCGACAACCAATGTAATAATCACCGGCACCAATGACAGAAAACTTGCTTCCATAAGACTCCCCTTTTGAAGGACGCTTAACATGCAGGGCTTTGGTTGTCGCGTCATTTTCTGTATTGCAATGCTCTGTGTCCTGCATAGTTTAGAGAAAATAGGAATTTTTATGGCACGTTTTTTAGTTTTGGGCGCGGGTTTGGTGACGGAGCCTTTGGTGGAGTATCTATGTCGGCGTTCTGTGAACGAGGTCGTTATCGCCAATAATATTTTGGCAGATGCACAAAGGCTTGCTGAGCCATTTGTTAATGCCAGTGCTGAACTTTTTGATGTTAGAGATAATGATGCTCTGAAAGCCCGCGCCGCCGTGTTTGATGTCGTGCTTTCTATGGTGCCGCCGCCTTTCCATCAATCGGTAGCCGAAGCATGTGTGGAAGCAAAAACCCATATGATAAGTGCAAGTTATCAAACGCCGGAAATGCTGGCATTGGATGCACAGGCTAAAGCGGCGGGCATTTGCATCATGAACGAAATCGGGCTGGACCCGGGTATTGATCATCTTAGCGCCATGCAAATAATTGACGAAGCCCACGCAAACGGCGAACAGGTGGAAGCGTTTGTATCGTGGTGCGGTGGTATTCCTGCGCCGGATGAAAATGACAATCCACTCGGATATAAATTTTCGTGGAACCCCAAGGGGGCAATTTTGGTTTTGCTCAATCAGGCGGATTATTTGCGGGCGGGGAAAGGTGAAACTGTTGCCGGTGAAGATTTGATGGATTGGGCTAAACCCGTACATATAGGCGGGCTAGACTTGGAATGTTACCCAAACCGCAATTCGCTTCTGTACAAAGATATTTACGGCATACCTGAAATCGGAACCTTGATACGTGGTACATTACGTTATCCCGAATTTTGCCAAATCATGCAGCTCGCCAAAGCTCTGGGATTGTTCAATCTTGATAATTTTGAAGTGGCGACTGGTACAACTTGGAAGCAGTATATTCCGCTCTTAAACGGTGTAGTGGGTATAGATGCTCTGCGTAAAGATGCGCCGCAAACCGAGTGGGCTGCTCTGGCATGGTTAGGTGTTTTTTCAGATGAAATCATTCCCGACGGACAATCACCAATGGATGTATTTTGTGAGCTTTTGTTGGAGAAGCTTTCTTATCTTGACGGCGAGAAAGATATGATCGTCCTCCAGCATAAATTCATTGTAAAAAGAGCCGACGGTTCGAAATATTATAAATCTTCTTTGCTAAAATCTATCGGCAAGCCAAATGGATTTAGCGCCATGGCGGCGACGGTTGGCTATCCGGCGGCCATGGCAGCAGAGTTGATTGCGGATGGTGTCATAGACCATGCGGGACTTTTGTTGCCTGTGACTAAGAATATTTATGCACCATTATTGAAGATGCTTGCGCAGGAAAATATCAAATTCATTGAGCAAGTCTGGCAGGAAGACGAAATGACCGAGGAACAATTTATCACTGAGTTATATTAATCTTCTCAACAGTAACCCGACATTTGCGTATTACAATTTAATGCATTGCTTGTACTAGGTTTCGTGGTAAGTGAATTTGCTTTCAAACTTGTCTCTTAAGGACGAAAGCATGAGTTCCTATAATGTATAAACATTTTTTAAGCCTTACGGATATCCCCGCTGAGGAATTGCGCGAAATTTTGGACGAGGCCCACCGCCGCAAAAATGCACGGGCGGGGCTTCCCAAAGGTGCGGTGGATGCTGACGCGCCTTTGTCCGGGCATATTTTGGCAATGTTGTTTGAGAAAAGCTCGACCCGTACACGGTTTTCTTTCGAAGTCGGCATGGTGCAGCTGGGTGGTACAAGTATCACCACGAGCGCAGATGATATGCAGCTTGGACGGGGGGAAAGCGTTGAAGATACGGCGAAGGTCTTGTCGCGCTTTGTCGATGCGATCATGCTGCGCGCTAATGACCATAACTCGCTCGTGGCGCTCGCGCAAAATGCAACTGTTCCGGTGATTAACGGGCTGACCGACTATAATCATCCGTGCCAGATTATGGCAGACTTGATGACCCTCGAAGAACAGGGGCGTGATTTGAAAGACTTGCGCCTTGCTTGGGTCGGTGACGGTAATAATGTCGCGATGAGCTTCATTAATGCGGCCGCTAAGTTCGGGTTTCAGTTGGTGGTTTCCACTCCGTCTGGTTACGGCCCGTCAGGGCAAATGGTCGAGCGGGCACGGGCTGAGGGTGCACATATTGAAATGATCCAAGATCCTCTCAAAGCTTGTGCAAGTGCGGACGTTGTTATTGCCGATACGTGGGTGTCCATGGGCGACACGGATATAGACGAACGGATGAGTGATTTGGGTGATTGGCAGGTCAATGATGCGCTGATGGACGTAGCTGCAAATGATGCATTATTCCTACACTGCTTACCTGCTCACAGGGGCGAAGAAGTCTCGGCGTCCATCATTGATGGGCCAAGCTCCGTTGTATTCGGTGAAGCCGAAAACCGCCTACACGCACAAAAAGCAATCTTGAAATGGTGCCTTGGGAAGTAAAGATTAGTCTTTCGCTTTTGCCAAATTACTCTAAATAAGCCTCATGACTATTCTCGTAACTGGTGCTGCCGGATTTATCGGCCATAATCTTTGCCTGAGCCTATTGGCGCGCGGCGAGCAGGTGGTGGGCGTAGATAATCTCAATGATTATTACGACCCGATGATTAAACATGCACG
>JGI24724J26744_10003034_pt1 | contig 10977 bp, 6 predicted proteins | sample Cruoilmetagenom7_FD_26744 | JGI IMG/M metagenome (IMG submission 26744)
CCTTTTTCTAAATAAGAAGAACTTTCTATTTTATTTTTAATAAAAATTATATTTTTATTATTAGACAACTACTATAAAATAATTATAATAAAAATAATGAAAGACGATGAAAAAACCGGTTATTATTGAAACTAAATCTGGCAAAATCCAAGGCTATAAGGAAGATGTCTTAGAAATTTTTAAAGGTATTCCATATGCTGAACCTCCTATAGGCGACTTACGGTTTTGCCCACCCGTTTTGAAAAAATCTTGGGATGGTGTACTTGATGCTATGGAATATGGTCCTTGTGCGTTTCAAGGCTATACTCCACTTGAAGAATATATCGGCAAAATTGGACCCGAAAGTGAGGATTGTTTAACTCTTAATATTTGGACGCCCGCAATAGATAATGGTAAGCGTCCAGTAATGTTTTGGATACATGGCGGTTCTTTTCTTACAGGTGGTAGCATGAGCCCGATATTTGACGGTTCAGCTTTAACTCGGCGTGGTGATATTGTAGTGGTAACTATTAATTATCGATTAGGAGCCTTGGGTTATTTATACATTCCTGACGTTACTGCTAACGTAGGACAATTGGATCAAATATTAGCGTTGGAATGGGTCCACGAAAATATTGAACTATTTGGTGGTGATCCCGCGAATATTACGATTTTTGGTGAGTCTGCAGGGGGTTTAGCGGTTGTTACATTACCCGCAATGCCCGCTGCTAAAGGTCTTTTTCATCGTATTATTACTCAAAGCGCCCCTGTTATTGTTCCAAAAGTAATTAAGAATCCTACAAGAGATTTGATGCGTATGTTAGGAATTCAAAGAGGAGACCTTGATGCGTTGCGTGAAATACCACCTGAAAAAATTATTGATGCACAGAACAAACTTTTTGCACAAGACTCTACAAATCTCACTGCTTTTCGACCTCTGATTGACGGTGAATCATTGCCCTTACATCCATTAAAGGTATTTCAAAACGGTGATTGCAAAAATCTTGAATTAATGATAGGTACTAATCTAGATGAAGCTAAGTTATTTACGGCCTTTAATCCTAAATTAAGTAAGATAAGTGATATTGATGGGGAAAAACTCTTAATCGGGTATTTTAGCATACGTGGTATAGATACTAACAAAGTTAAAGAAATAATCGATGTATATAGAAAAGCGAGAGAAGGAAAATCTTCTATAGAACCAAAAGAGATAATGAACGCTCTTATCACAGATTATCTGTTTAGCCTTCCAACAAAACGTTTGCTTGAAGCACAGGGGAAACATCAGCCTAATACTTATAATTATTTATTTACTTGGCCATCCCCAGCATTAAACGGAATTTTAGGAGCTTTTCATGGTCTTGAATTATCATTCGTTTTTAATACACTTGACGCATTTCGAATGACAGGATTAGTAAGTAAAAACCCTGAAACTGAAGCTATAAGTGAAAAAATAATGGATGCTTGGATTGCATTTGCTCGTACTGGAAATCCAAACCACGATGGCATTCCTAAATGGCCTTCATATGATATCGAGAAAAGATCGACTATGATAATAGACAAAGAATTTAATGTAATTGAAGCTTTTCACGATAAAGAACTAACTGCTTGGGACGGTATTATTTAATCAAATAATTAAATTATAAACTTTTTTTAAATTAGTTATAGTTTTGGTCTTTTTTAACCCATTCATTAATTGCTACCTTTACAGAACATTGCATCTCCAAGGAATAATCTGCTTCCAGCTTAGTAAGATAAAATTATTGCCCTAAATTTTGAGCTTCTTTAGCACTCCTTCTTCCCTTATCATTTTTAAACATTTCATTAAAATCCTGTTCGCTTAACCTTGAGTACTTATTGGTAAAACGAATAAATTTTTGAGGAAAACGCGAAGTAAGAGGTATTTTATTTTTATCCCTTTTGGATTTTCAAAACATACTAATTTTATGGGAAATGCAAATCTGGGAAGATCAAACATCTTTCGATGGATTTTATAATTTTTCACTTTATCTCCAATATATTACGAACCAATACCTAAAACCTCAGCAGCAATAACAGCATTATGGGGCGCGATTTGTGTACCACTACAGGCAAGAAGCAGGTTAAATTCTTGGAGGATTTGAAATTCCTTGTTCATTTCTGATATAATTCCTAAACTTTACCTATTTTAAAGTAATCCCACCAGCGTTGTTAGTCTGCTAAAAATAATAGAACTCATGGCACTTTCGCAATATTTGCTTGGTTATCACAGGTTATTACTATTAAATAAAAAAAGTCTTTAAGATATGGATTTTTCTTCACTTTAATTTAGCCTAAGTATGATAGCTTAAATCAAAATTTATAAATCTTTAGAACGGTGTTTCCAAAAAACATTCTATTTGGAATTCTTATAAGTTGTATTATTACTTTTAGTGCATTTGCTATTTATCCCTATTTTGCATTAATATTTTTTGGAGATATCTATTTAATCATTGGGACAGTCATAGGTACGATTTTTTCGCTAAAAAATCGAAAACAAGATCAATCTCATATTAAAACCGCAATTATAGTTGGAATTGGAGGAGCTTGTTTATCATCGATACTTATAAGTCTTCTTCAATGGGTTTTTTATATTTTAGATTATGGATTTAACATTGTAGTATTTTTTCTTTATCTTTTCAATTTCCTTCCATTTTATTTAATACTAGCATTGATTGTTGGATATTTAATTGGATATTATTATTCAAGAAGTGAAGAAAACACAGAATTACTCTCGTATTAATATAAGAAAAAACATGAAAAATTAATTGGTTATATATATAAAGAAATAATTGTTCTTTCTATTCTTTATAATCTGATTCTTTTACGATTAAATTTGGATCTGTTAATCCTAATTCTATCTTTTTCAATACATATTTCCTAAATTCAGTACTTGAAAAAGGTTGAGTTCTATATTGAATATTTTCATCTGCGTTTGTTCCCTCATCATTATTGCTGTTTTCAAGAATTCTCATATTATATTCTGTAATTGTAGCTCCTAAAATTAAACTGTATATAAAGAAGGAAAGAATTGCACTGTTATTTTCTTTAATTTCTCCCTTATTAATGGCTTCCTGTACTTTTCTTGTTGTTCCGTCTAAAAAATTGAATGCCTTATATTCTTTTTCAAATTTCCCTACCTTGTCAGATGGAGGAGAAGGTGTAATATGCATCATACTGAATGCTGCGAGGTCAATCTCGGCAAACTCAAAAAAATGATTAAATATTTTCATCAACAGGTTTACATTAGATCCTTTATGAGATTTCATTATCTCTAGATTCTCACTTTTAAATTGCTTAAAAAATTTATTCCGAATAGCTATCCAGAGCTCTCGCTTACTATCAACATAATTATAAAGATTGTTTGGATTCATATTAAGTATTTTAGCCAAACCTCGTAAACTAAATCCATCCCTTCCCTTATCTAAAAACAATCGTTTTCCAGTCTCTAAAATTAGTTCAAACTGTTGAGCTTTTTTTTTAGGGGAACGACTGCGAGTTTTCTTTTTTTTATCTTCTAAACCCATATAATTCAACCTAATTTAGAATTATTTATCATTTAAAAAATATGATCATTGTTCTTAATTAATGTATATTGTATATTTAAATTTTTGTTGAAATTTTTGTAAATATACGCATAACATTTAAATAGATCTTTAACATTTATAATGAATAACACTAAACATGTGTTAAATCTAACAAAAACTAAAATTTTACAAACTGATGTAAATATGAGAAAAACTAAAGTTATTGTTTTAATTTCAATTTTTTTGGTAACACCTTTCTTTACATTAGCGCAGACAGTAAACGCTCAAGAATCCAATGTGACTTTTGTATTCGGCTCTCGAGAGAACCTCTGGCGGGTTGATCCAATTTCGGCATCAGGAACAATAGCAAACTTTTGGTTCCCAAATTGGATGCATGAACCCCTCTATCACATGGAAAATTGGGATCCATCAGACCCCTCTCTTGGATATGTTGTACCTTGGTTAGTTGAAAGTGAAACCATATGTAGAGATGGAATCGCAATTAACTTAACTTTACGTGATGGAATTAAATTTTGGAATGGTATGCCATTTAATGCAAGTGCATTACAATGGAATATGCACAGACTAAGAGATATAGGAACGACAAATTACGGTGAAGCATCTCCAGCTTCAACTCTCAACCGGTTTTGGTATGAGATCGATGCATTCCTATCAATTCCAGAAAATTTAAAATATAATGATTCTTCTCTCTATCCGGAGCTATGGTGGAATAAAGATTGGTCTCGATATCCTCCAGAATATTATGATGGTACAAATCAATCGCGTATTATGGATCCATATTGGAACCCAACTTATACAGGGGGACCAGATTGGCCTGGTGATATAGCTACGAATTGGACTGGGAGGTCTGTTTGGAACGCAGAAGAAATTTGGGATATATACACTAATACAAGGAAAGATCTTTCAGGAAACTATCCAGGAAACAATAGAAATACTAACAGTTTTAATAACATAACATTAGATCCTAATGATCACCTTAAATGTACAGTCTGGCTTTCACTACCTGTTTGGGACGATATGAAAGAAAAGGCATTATGGGCTGTAGGAATGATTTGGCCTTATAATGCAACTTTTAATCCCTCAACTCAGGAATTTGCCACTGATAGTCCACTTTACAAGCCAGGTGCACACGCAAATCCAGACTTTCAAACTAGCCCATATCTAAGTGTTAAAGGCCCTTACTATGATGCAGAAGTAGGACTTGATGGATGGGATAAGTGCATTGGTACTGGTCCTTTTAAACAGACAGATTATATCGCTGTCGATAAAACCATGGTATTTGAAAACTTTACAGAATACTGGGGTGGAAATTGGGCGGGAACCGGTCATAGTGGCCCCATAACTCCTGCGATGGATACTTTTGTCTTTAAAGTATATGACGCGGATGAACCATTCTTTACCGCATTTCTCGATGGCGAACTTGATTACATTGATTTTGGGAGTTCATCTTACACAGACTATGAAGATCAGATCAATAGTGAGGAATCTACAAGATTAGTTGGTCCATATGACGCCGATGGGTATTCATGTTTCTATATGAACCCAAATCCAGCAGGTAGTGGAGGGGGAACTTGGCCTCCTGAAGGTACTGACACACTTGATTATACCCTTAGGTATGCTATAAGCTTTGCATTCCAATACGATCATTATCTGCAACCATCAATTATGGGTAGTGTCCAAGATAGAAACCTGGGTCCGCTTTGGGGTGATAGATTATATACCGATTATGTTAATAACACCTGGCATCCAACATTTCCACGTCAGTCTAAACCTGGATTCTTCTTTAACTTAACAGAAGCTCGATGGTTATTATTAAATAATGATTCCCTTGGTAGAGCTGCTGCTGCGGGGTTGACTATGGATGATATTGATGATGACGNAGCATGGCAAACGGTTTCTGGAGATCANGATAAGTGGATAGCTAATATAACTCTNTCGGATCATGCTTCATTTCCGGAATGGTTTATTAATGTTAAATCTTATTTGTCATTAATTGGTATAAATGTAGAGAAATGGGAAAATAGGCCTATTCCAACGTCAGAATGGTTTCCTTATGANACGACCCAAAATCGTTGGTCGAAACATATGTGGAGAATGGATTTCTATTATACATCTCCCAATTTATTTGATCCTGTAAAATGGCATTTTGATGATGTTCTCGGCGTTTCAAACCTCAGTAATCCAGNTGATCATNCCGGCGTTTGGAATAGTTGGCCATACTACTCGTCTCAATATNANGTTAGCGGAGATTGGGCAGAAAGAGCAGGTTATTCTGGATATACTCCAACNGATGAAAGCNTATGGCGGTTAATTCATCAACTACCTTTTATTCAAAATGAGACACAAAAAATGCTTGATTATGGTTCAATTATGGATAAGGTTTATACAGACGCTATTGCTATTTGGGTTGGTCAACCAAAAGGATATGCAGGAATTTCGAGATATTGGGATTTCGGCGATCGTAAGGATTCTGGGCTTGGTGGTGCACCTTTTTGGGATTTCAGACAAACTGGATGGACTCCACAAATTATCCCAGGGTTCCCAACAGCGCTCCTAATTGCCTTCACTTTACTTGCCGTAATGAGTATTGCTATAGTGGTAAAAAAAAGGGAGATACTAGTTAGAAAATAAGAAAAAATCTAAAATTCTTTTTTTTTTATATATTTTTAATCTATTATTTTATTTTAGCTCGTTACATTGCGTTATCGGCGACAAAAAGAGCGAAAAGTTGAAATACAAGAATGGTACATTATATTATAATGAGTGTATCAAAAANAGTTTTTTTGTCGATATTCAATATATTACTTATCCGAAAGATCTTAATAGAAAATGTATTTCTTGCAGTAGTCNTGATATAATTTTGCCCTATCTGTCTTGTAATCTTCATGAAGATTTTCATAAGGTACCATGGCTAAAAGATACAATGGTAAATGCTATAAAAAATGCATTAATGTATTATAACNGAATTAAAAAATCCTAAACAGCTAATATAAAAAATTTAATGTTTTAAATTNTTTCACTTTAAAAACGATATTTCTTATTCATAATATCCTGAAAAATATCNTTAGTTAAAGGAATGTATTCAGAGGTATTAGGAAGTAGAACATAAATCGGATTAGAAATCTTAGTTATATCAAAACCGTCTCTCAATAACTGTGATTTTTGAATTTTTAAAGTACTAGTAGTGGAGAATTCGTAAAGGAATCGAATAAATTTAGGAATCATATATTTAGGGAGATTTTTTTGAAGCAAACCTAAGAAAATCTCAAATTTAAAATCATTATGATTTGTATAAGATATTACAGAAGCCATTCCAGCACGACCTTCAGTTCCAGGAATTTGAACACCATAAACTGATGATAGTTTTATTTGATCAGATAAAGAGATTACATCTTCTACTTCAGTTGTAGAAACATTTTCTCCTTTCCAGCGAAATGTATCACCAAGTCGGTCAACAAATTGAGTATGATAATAACCAATATTCCTTAGCAAATCCCCTGTATTATACCAAGCATCTCTTTTTTCAAAAACATCGTGAAGTATTTTATTACTGGTGGAGTTTTTGTTAGTATATCCAACAAAAGTATATTGATCTCTCACTTTTAATATTAATAATCCAGCTTCACCTTCCTTAACTTTTTGATGAAAACCCTCACTATCTAATATTGCTCTATCATTATCAATATCATATTTTACAATAGCATATGGATCAAAAGATATTCCCATAGTTTTGTCTAGATTCAGGTAATTACAAAACATACCCGTCATCTCAGTCATTCCATAAGTTTCATATACTTCTTTTATACCAAAGCGTTCTTTAAATCTATTCCAAATTTCAGATCTTAACCCATTCCCTCCAATTTTATATACACTATGTGCTCTATCCAATGGACTTGGGGGTTGATTAAAAAGATAACGACAAACCTCTCCGATATAATCGAAACAGGTTACTCCATAGCGAATACACTCTTTCCAGAAGTTTTGAGCGCTAAACCTCCGCCCAATTGCGACAGCAGCACCACTACAGAGAGCAGAGGCCCAACCAAGTTGAATTGCATTGCTATGGAAAAGAGGTAGGCAAACATACATAACATCATCTGGTTCCATATGAAAAGCCAGCTTTCCGCAACCAATCATCGCACCCATAGTATGCATGTTTCTCAAATGTGCTGCTTTGGGAAGACCAGTTGTACCAGAAGTAAAGATATATGCGTATGTGTATTTACCTTTCATGGTTAATGTAAAGGGGGGATTCTTTACATCGTGTTTATTTACCTCATTAATTAGATTGATGTAACCTTCTGGAGTAGTCATATCACCTTTATCTGGAAGGAAAAATATTCTGTGGTTTTTATTTAAATCTAAGTTGGATTTCACCTCTTCAAAAGCTTCACATAGTTCTTCACCAATTACAAAGAACTCTACTTTATTAACGGTTAAGCTATGAGTTAAAGTCGTCGCACGTTGCCTTGTATTAATCATAGATGCTATTGCTCCTACTTTACTCAGTGCACCGATAATAAACAATATTTCTGGCCTATTCTCAAGCATAACATTAACTACTACTCCTTTTTTAATTCCCAAAGACAGAAAATAATTGGCATATTTATTGACCCAGTCATTCATCTCTTTATATGTATATTCTCTTTCTTCATACTTTATAGCTATATTTTGGGAATATTTCTCAGCATTAACTTGAATTACTTTACCTACTGATAGATTTTTTTCCGGTCCAATTTCTGCATAATCACGCTCTGCTTCATGAAATGTATTAATTCTCCAATGAACTGATAATAATCCAAAAATAAAATCCTTATATGATAATTTATAGCCAGAAATCGATTTAACATATAAATCATCTCTCTTCTCAAGAGGTCCAAGATAAGGTGAAAAGAATTTCTTTAATTTCTNAATTGTATCGGAATTTTCCACCCATTTCATGAGTTCATCTTCCCCTTTCAAAGTGATTTGATATTTATAATCTTGTTCCTTAGAAACTNATTTAATTAAATTCTTTTCTATGAGTTCATTTGCTGTTTGCACAAATAATTCTTTATCTAACCTATTAATGATAGATTTACTGGGATCGTTAATTAACTCATCCAATTTGTGAGGGCCAAAAATACCTAGAGAAAACAAGATGATTTCATCGTAATCTTTTGTTTCTTTTTTTTTCAATATCTCCCATGGTATTTTATAGGGAATTGTATACAATTGAGTCATTTTTATTACTGCAAAAATTAATTACTAGGATTTCCAAAATTAATGGTAATTTATAAAAATAACTTTTTAGTTTTTATTACAGATCTCTATGCTAAAGATCTTTATAAGAAGTCGACAATAAATCGGCGCGATTTCATCAAATCGTTTAATAGAAATTTTTCAGGGCGTTTAGGAACACAAAAGTACTAAAACATGCTTCGTTAGTCCTGAAGTTGCAGTAATAGCTGTTATTGAAGGAACTGTTATAGATCCAAGAAAAATTGATAACCGTCTTAAATTTGCTCTGTCAAAATAATTCAATGTAATTGATAAGATAATTTTACAACACCTAACTCCTAAAGAAGCTAAAAATATTGAACTTTTGAGAAGCCCAAATATTAAACCTTTACCAGAATTCAAACCTTNACCTGCTAAATTAGAGGTTGAGGTCCTTTTAAAGGTGGAAGGTGATATAACCACTGATTATANTATGTCTGTGTAAGTTAATAATTTACCTTTCANGAGCAATATTCCCATACTATCGACTAAAAGAATTCTTTCTAAATTTAAATAATTTGATCGTTGATCAAACATATTATTAAATATCTATCCCCTTACTTTTAAGAAATTCTTTGTCTTTATTAATATAATATAGCCAAGCATTTCTTGACATCAAGCAATAGTCTTTCAAGCCTAACTCAGTCAATAGTTTGATTCTAAGTTTGCGAGCATCAACATTTTCAGGAGCGGCAAGGTACAGCACATCTATAACTTGAAGACTTAGCTGAAATTTTCCTTGATTATATAATTCTTCAGCTCTATTCAGTATTTTTTTTGAATCACCAATTAGATCAAAAATTTCATTGTTAACTTCTTTTTCTGGGCGAGGTAATAAATGAGCTATATTTCCATCAAAATACCCATGATACCACCTATAGACATTGTAAGTAAAAAATTCCGGTTTTGAATATAATAATTTTAGATGGGCATTTTTCTTAAGGTGTTCGGGAATCTTTACTTTATGTATCATTTCGGTAATAGGGACATCTTGATTTATATAATTTATTACTTGATCATAGAGAGAATGGATAACTTCAATATTGGCATCTAAAACTTTTTTAACTCGTTTTCCTTTTAACATCATACCAGCACCATTAAAAAAGAGGTATTGAGGATCTTTTTCTCTTACTTTTTCCAATGCTTTTGCCCAACCTAAAGCAAACCGCGTAGGTTTCCAAGGATTTCCAATATTTGGAAAACTCCCAATTATGAGATCTCCTATAAAAGCAGATTGAATTTCCGGTACATATACCCAACAAACATCATCTGTTTCAGCACGAGCAGTATATAATTCAAAAGTTTTGTTTCCTAATTTAATAATCTTTTCACCGGAGATGGAGATAGTTGGATATACATAATTGGTTGGGGCTACTTGCTCAGGTACATCAAATTGTTGTGCAGTTATTCTAGCTCGAAATTTTGTAAGCCTTTTATATTTATCTAATCTATCGGCTAAATATTTATTCGCTATAACCTCAGGATTGTCTTTCATAAAAACAGAAGCTCCTCTTACATGATCATTATGACCATGAGTGTAAATTATGTATTTAATTGTTCCCTTTATCCGTTCAGCGACTTTCTTTCCAGCATCAGTTGAAACCATAGTATCAATTAACACATAACCATCTTTTGTATCGATCCACGCACAACCTGAAATAGGCAAAGCAGCTGTATATACATCCTCTATTGGATGGTTAAACACGATATTATTTGTATTCCATAAAAGAGGAGCTCCTTTTATTTCTTCTTTATTATTATCTTTAGTACTAGATTTACTTATTGGCATAATAAATTCATTTATTATTTATATTTTTTAATAATTGTTTTGGGTAATTTTATAAAAGAATTAACAATTATAAATTAGCCCCTTTTTTTATTTTCTCACATTATAATCCCCCGCTCTAGTAGATCGGCGCATTCTATGAGTTTTAGATTCTCTATTAAAAATTTTCCCCTCACCTGCTTCGCGAATCGCACCTCGTCTAAGATTTCGGGGCGATTTCGTACCTTTAACGTCACCCTAATGCGTCGCTCCACCGANTATGTTGTCTTTGGGCCTCTTATCCGGATAATAACCCGGAGGATAGAATTAATATTTTCGGCAAGATTATTTTGTATTGACATTAGGGGGAACAACTTTAATGTCGCGGTCGAGTAGGTCGGGGCTGTT
>JGI24724J26744_10003037_pt1 | contig 10973 bp, 10 predicted proteins | sample Cruoilmetagenom7_FD_26744 | JGI IMG/M metagenome (IMG submission 26744)
GTTTATTAGTTTTTAAATAGGAAAAAATCTTTGTTAATTGCTTAGAATAAGTGTGTTCTTTGGCAAATGCTTTCCTCATGCTTTGATTTTCAACACTATTGTAATGGACTAAATCATTAATAACATCATTAAATTTAGATATATAATCACTATTTTTATCAACCATTTCCAAAAGTTCTCTTTTGTCTTTGTATTCATCGGTGTATGTCGCTACATTTACTTTACCACTGGCTAAGTACTCCATGACTTTGTGAGGACTGGCTAATTGCTCAATATCAAATTTTGTTTCTGCTTTATAAAGCAATAATGAAACATCACAATGCGACAGAATGACTGGAATCATTTCAGAGTCAACCTTTCCCCACCACAAAGCATTTTTTAGCTTCCCACAACGCGAGTAACAAAAACCTTGTTCATTAAACCCACCAATTAAATGAAAACTTATATGAAGATGCTTTGTAATTAAAGATTCGAGCAAATTGACATCTAAGTACTTAATATCTAAATTTCCAATCAATACAACATTTTGTTGATTTTTTAATAGCAAAGATAGTTGATTTTTGTTTAAGTGCTTTTCTGATTTACTGGATGAAACACCATGATGGATTTTATAAACTTGCTTGTTGAATATTTTCAATTTATTTTTTATGAAATCCGTCGTACAAAAACATATATCAGCAGTTGATGCTGCCTTTTTGATATGTAAATTTTGATTCGAATCTACCTGATGATAGATTTTTAATCTGTTTTCTGCAAAATTCATATCATAAAATCTTGAATTTTCAAATAACCATATTGTTGTGAATTTTTTACCAACCTTTGCTTCTAATTTATTCAACCACTTCTTTTCAATTAAATTTCGTATATATTTAGGATAAAACCTTAAGCCTTTAACTACTTGAGGACTGTTTACTTCCCATAGATTTGAATAATAAGTTTTATTGACTTCTAAATTATGGCACGTCTCCTTTGGGGGATTAAGAAAATAAACCTGAATACCCGATTCAGCTAGAGTGATTGCATAATGGTGTTTACTCACAAATTGGCCATTCCAGGGTTCAGGAGAAATGATCAATACCTGTTTAAAATCTGGTGGCAGTGTACTCATAATGCCCTCATGATATAAAATCAAAATATTGTTTTTGGATCTTTTTATGTGACAAATACTGTTGAGCATCTATAGCAATTTGTTTTCTGTTAAATGAATCTTTGTTTTCAATAAACTCCATCAATGCTACCTCCCATCCTTGGATGTTATCTGATTTTAAGTTTATCATTTCTTTACCTCCTGCATACTCTAATATTGCAGGAATTGGAGGGCCAATCAATGGGCAACCACAACTTAAGGCTTGTGCACAAACCGCCGAAAAGGTTTCGTATTTAGATGAAAACAAATAAGCACTGGTATCTATTAACTGGCGTGCTATTTCTTCTTTCTTCATTTTCCCTAAATATTCAACAAAACTTTCAATCTTCAATTCGTTTACATGAGATTTTATCTTCTCAAGATAATCTCCATAACCGCCTATCTTCAGATCATAATCAACACCTTTAGAGGTTAATACAGCAAAAGCATCTAACATTGGAAGAGGGTTTTTAATCTCGCGCCAACAATTAACAATAAAAAATACAGGTTTCTTGGGTATTACTTTTTGTACTTTATAAGAATAAACCGAATGATCTATGACGTTAGGAATAACGATAGATGGAAAATTCTTAGTACCTGAAAATTCTTGAATATCTTTTAACAAAGCTTTAGATACGGTAATCAGTGGAATTTTTTGTTTAAATATGTTTTTAATTCTATTCAGTTTTTTTGTCGTTTTAGGCATATAAAAATTATAATGAAACGCTGACCAATGCTCAGAAAGAATAGTCGGTGTTTTTATAATTTTTTTCAATAAATGGTAATAACTTAATAGTGGATAAGAAATATGGAAATGTAATAAATCATAGTTCTTGTATTTAGATTTAACTAAAGTCCAGATTAAAAGAAAAGCAGTTATGATCTCTATCAATCTGGAAGAATTAATTCGAGACAATATATAATAACCCGTTTCTGTATCAGAATATTTTATACATTCATATTTAAACCAACTCTTTTTATCATAGCGAACTTGTACATGTAATAATTCCGAATCAGTTACTTTGGAAAACAAATCGTATTGTTCTTTAATAAAAACCGCTTCAACATCATCCCACTGATGTGGATACCAGTTTGTAATGTGGAGGATTTTTTTCATGTTTTTAATAAACCCATTTTTTGTAAGACCACTTTCATTAATGGCAATACATTGGATGAATCAAAACAAATCTTTCTTAGCTCATAAAGGGCTTTGAGCAAAGGAATAGAAAAGTCCCATTCATGAAGTACATAATATTCCCCTTTCCAATAAAAATATCTATAAAAATCGTTATCCGGCTTTTGTGGAAATATTTGTTCATTGCTTTTAAGCCATTGAGCAAACTGTATCCTTGCCTGTAATTTGATAAGCCCATCAGATTTATCCGAAGAAATATTTTCGCCACTCATCCTGAAGCTTAATGACGCTTTGTTTAAACAACACAAAGTACCGCCTACAGAGGCGTTCAATACTGTAGCATGATCACTTCCCCATGCTTTAGGAAAACTAACAAACCCTCCTGTCTGCACTAAAGATTTTCGGTTAAAAATATTATCGCCTAATGAAGACGAAGCAGTTCCCCTTATAATTCTAGAATAAAACTCATAATTGTTTTCAATGATTGGATCATCATACTGAGTATCACTAATTAACTCTCCATTTTCATCAATGATTTTTATTGGAAATCTAAACACCTTGATATCGTGTTTTTTTACTTCTGCTTGTGCTTTATAAAACTCTTCTACACAATTTTCAGAAGGTACATCATCGTCTGGCAATACCCATACCCACTCTTCATCTTCAATTAACTCAACACATCTGTCCCACTGTTTAGTCAGGCTCATCCCTCCCATATTTTGTTCAAATTTCTTGTACTCGATGTTTAACTTATCTTTATAGTTTCCAATCAATTCGACAGGAGATTCCAGTGAACAGTCATCGCCGATGTAAACATTGAAGTTTTGATGAGTCTGAGATGCTAGCGCTGTTAACAAAGCCTCAAAATGGGAAATTTTGTAATAAGGGATGACAATAGACAGTTTATTCATTAATAAACTTTGTCTTTAGTTTATCTTTAAGCAACCAACCTACATCTAAAAAACTATATTTTGAATCATGACACTTACACAACATAATGATAAAAGATTTAACAATATTCAATATATTACCTTGTTCAATCGCTATATTTAACTCTTCTTCATACTTATTCATTAACTGGTTTTTTAGATGTATTTTTATTTCTTTATTAAATTTTTCATCAAAATAATTATTCATAAAATGATGGGTATTAATGATCTCATTGATTAAATTTTCATTATTGGCATAGGATCTTGAAGCGCTTATACTTTTCTTACTCTGACGATATATACCCATCGATTTGTTTATATAATAACCATTTCCATAATTACAGAGCATCACAATTGTAGGGTAATCCTCGCCACTGATTTTACCCAAAGATCTTAAATATCTTAAATCCAAATATTCTTTTTTAAACATAATAGAACATGGATGGGGTACCATCCATGGAGAACTTAGAATTTCTTTATTTAAAACCTCTCCTGTATTCCAATGTTCATTAATTCTTCCTTGACTATGCTTTCGAATAAATTTTTTGTCAAACTGTACTACATCTAAATCATGACAAGCAAAACTACAACTATCATGTATTTCTAAGATGTCCACCTGTGATTGAAGTTTGTTTGGGTCTGTCCAATAATCATCTCCAGCCAAAACAGCTATATATTTCCCTGTACATTCTGAAAGAGTTTCAACATAATTACCCATAAGGCCAAGGTTTTCATTTCTCATTATCAATTTTATTTTATCTGAATATCTAGACTTATAATCTAGTAAAATTCCTCTTGTGTTATCGGTGCTACAATCATCACCTACTACTATTTCATAATCAAAGTTCACTTTTTGCATTAATATCGAGTCTAAAGCTTCAGATATAAAAGCCTCTTGATTATAGGTAATAACCAATATAGAAATAAAAATATTTCCGTTCATTGTTAATTACTCCAATTCTTTTAAATTTTTTGCAGTATTGCTGCCTGCTATTACATTGTAAATCATACTTTTCTTCTTAACAAAAACAACTTAACTATAGTAAGAAAATCATTTTTAAAATTTCCCCTGGATAAATTTCTAATGAAAAAAATAATCTTATAGGTTCGAATTTTGTCTATTACTTTTTTTTGCAATGAGTCATTCAATTTTTGTCCTATTTTAAGTGAATAGAAATATTTTCCTATAACAGAAGCCTGAACCCATTTTTTGATTCCTTTTTCAGTGTCAATATAGCCAAATTCATCAATTAAATCATCTAATTTTATGCTTATTTCTAACTCCGGGACTATATTGTTAATATTTTTATGTCCCGAAGAGTTGAGGTTGGTTCTATAAAAGTATTTAGACTGCTTGCAGAAAGTTATTTGTTTTGCTTCATAGATTACGTACCTAGTAACTACTTCATCTACATTATAAAAACTAAAGTTATTTACTTTGTGGTAAGCTTTTAAAATAATGTCTTTTTTGATTAACCCAGTTGAATGAATCTTCCATCCTCCAAATGTGAGCTTACATGCTTCTGTGCCTCTAATAGGAAATAAAATATTATCTATATTTACTGCCTTATATGTATCTCCATTATTAAGTTTATACATATCAAATAATACTATATCTTCTTTATCAATTTTTTGACATGCCAAGTAAATTGCATTGTCTGAAATTTTATCGTCTGCATCGATGAACAGAATTAAATCACAAGCAGATATCTTGACACCCTCTAATCTTGCTAATGCTGCTCCACAGTTTTTTTCTAGTTTTCTAACTTTTACTGTTTCGGGATATTTTTGCTGATATTTTCTTGCTATTTCAAATGAACCATCTGTTGACGCATCATCTACTATAATAATCTCTTGAGGAAGATACTCATTTTCCAATATTATAGAATCTAAACATTCGTATAAATAATTTTCTGAATTATAATTAGGGATTATTACTGATACTGATAGCTTTTTACAATTTTCATTATTCATTTTACTTTAACACCTCTTTAGGTGAACCGACCTCCGATATTTTACCGTTTTTAAATCTACATATTAAATCACAATGCTCTACAGTACTTAACCTATGAGCAACTATTATAATCGTTTTGGTACCATGTAGATTTTTAATAGTTTCTATAAATTTAGCTTCAGTTGACATATCAAGCGCACTTGTTGCTTCATCAAATAACAAGATAGAGGGATCATGATACAATGCTCTTGCTATTCCTATTCTCTGCCTTTGTCCTCCACTTAGTGTTACGCCTCTCTCCCCAGTAATTCTATCTAACCCTTCTTGTGAAGATTTTACAAATTCATCTAATTGAGCGTATTTTAGACATTCCCATACTTTATTATCATCAATTTCTTCATTTTTGAGACCAAATGCTATATTTTTCCTCAAACTATCATCTGTAAGATATATTTCCTGAGGTACGTATCCTATTTGTTTTTGCCAACTTCTAATATTATCAAATATATTTACTCCATCTGCCAATATCTCACCTTTCTCAGGCTCCAACAATCCTAATAAAATATCGGCCATTGTACTTTTACCAGCCCCACTTTCTCCTATAAACCCTATAGTTTGGCCTCGTTTAATATTAAAACTCACATTATTTATGGCTATTTTATCAGTCCCTGGATATTTAAAAACTATATTTTTTATATCTATGGCATGTTCAAAATCCACTATTTTTCCATTCTGAGTATCTTCAACCTTTTCACAATATGTTAATTCTTTGTACAGTAAATTTATTACTGCTGTACCATATTTTAGATTTTGCATTGCATACAAAATTCTATTAACTGATGGCATGATTCTAAAAGCAGCCATAGCAAAAAGTCCAAGAATAGGCATAATGTTTTGTGTGGAATTATCCCTATACATTACAAATATAATCAGTAGAGACAATCCACTTATAGCTATAATTTCTATTAAAAATCTTGGTAGCTGTCCTACCAAACTCTGCTTTCTTGATATTTCTGTACTTTGGTTGGTATGGTAGCTATATTGATCATAAAAACTTTTTTCTTGATTTAAAAGTTTTACAATTTTTGCTCCTCCCATACCTTGTTGAAGATGTTTAATTCTCATGCCTTCGTGATATTGTCTCTTATTTCCCCAATCAATAATTTTTCGTTTTGTAAGAAAATAATAGGCTCCTCCGGCTAATCCGACAACAATGATAGCTGATATAGTACCCACAGGTTCAAAAAATAATAAAAAGGCTAAAATGCCTAATAACACAAAAGTCTCTGTAAATAATAACATATATGATTGTATAGCTAAGCTACCAAATGAACCAACTTCATTCATCACATTCCTAATAAGTTCAGATGAATTTCTTTGAAGATGAAAAGTATATGGTTGATGAAGATAAATATCAAAAAGATTATTTGAAATACTTATTAATAATCTACTTGAAAACTTAGATTGAATATATACCAAAAAAATCAAAAATATATTTTTTATAATATAAAAAATCACTATAAAACCAAGACCTATCAATACCAAAGCTTTTTCATCATGACTGCCAAAATAATTTAAAACATTTTGTAAAATAGGAAATTTATCTATATAACTACCTTCTACTAAAATCCCTATAAATGGCAGTACTGCCGCTATGCCCAAAGTCTCAAACATCATACCTACAATCATCAAAAACAGTATAAAGATTAATTTTTTCTTCTCATTTTCTGGAACTATGTGTAGTGTTTTTTTAAGGCCTTCAAAGTATTGCATATTTGCTCAATATTTTAGCTATCTTTTCGATATCTTCTTTATTCAAATGACTTCCCATAGGAAGACTTAGAATTTCATTATGAATTTTTTCACTAATTGGATATTCTCTCTCATGAAACTCTTTATATGCCATTTGCTTATTTGGTGAAATTGGGTAATGTATCAAAGTCTGAACACCATTATCTAATAAGTATTTTTGTAACTCATCTCTTTTTTGGGACCGAATGACAAACAAATGCCAAACATGATTATCTTCTTCCTTGATAGTAGGTAAAATGATGTTTTCATTTTTAATATTCTCAAGATAATAGCTGGCTATTTCTCTTCTATATTCTGTCTCTTTGTCTAAATATCTGAGCTTTACTCTAAGCATGGCGGCTTGCATTTCATCTAGCCTACTATTTATCCCTTTATAAAGGTTCTCATACTTTTTATAGCTTCCATAATTACCTAATGCTCTGATGGTATCTAATAACTCTTTATCATTTGTGGTAACTGCACCACTATCACCTAAAGCTCCAAGATTTTTGCCTGGATAAAAACTAAAGCCACTTGCATCACCTATATTTCCTGTACGTTTTCCATTCAATATTGCACCATGTGCCTGAGCAGAATCTTCGATGACTTTTAAATTGTGTTTTTTAGCAATAGTATTGATCTCATGCATAGCTGCTACTTGTCCATATAAATGTACTACCATAATAGCTTTTGTCTTAGTTGTAATTTTTTCTTCGATAAGTGTTGGGTCAATATTGCAAGTCTCAATATCAGGTTCCACAAGTACAGGTGTCAATTTATTTTCAGAAATAGCCAATATGGAAGCAATATACGTATTTGCTGGAACGATGATTTCATCTCCATCATTCATCACTCCCATCTCTTTATAAGCTCTAATGATCAGAGTCAATGCATCTAAGCCATTTGCCACACCGATGCAATGATTGGATCCACAATACTGAGCAAACTCTTTTTCAAACTCTTTATGTTCTATTCCTTGTACATACCAACCACTATCTATCACTTTAGTACAAGCTTCTATCAGTTCTGATCTATATTGAGCATTTATAGCTTTTAAATCCAAAAAAGGAATCATTTAATATTTCCTCTACAATTATCACATATAAGTGAATTATCGCACTTTTGTCCACACTTGCAAACATAGCCTTTATGCTGTGCAGGATTACCATACCAAAGTTCTTGAGTAGCAATATCTTTGGTAACTACACTTCCCGCACCTACCATGGCATATTTTTTTACAGTTATTCCACCAATAATCGTACTATTGGCTCCCAATGAAGCACCTTTTTTAATAAGCGTTTTTAAAAATTTATTTGGGTATTGTTTGCTTCGTGGTGTGAAATCATTTGTAAATGTTACATTTGGACCTACAAATACATTATCTTCCAATGTAATTCCATCCCAAATTTGAACACCACTCTTTATTGTTACATTGTTACCGATAACTACATCATTCTCAATAAATACATTTGCATTTATATTGCAATTATTTCCAATCCTTGCATCTTTTAAGACAACACAAAATTGCCATATTTTACTATCTGCACCAATATCCTTACTTTGTACGTCGGAAAGTTTATGAATCATTCTTTGTTAACCTAATAAAATCATTATAATTTCTAATATAATCTTTTTCAGTATATTCTCTATCAGCTAATACTAATAGCACACAATCCTCGCTAAAATCATGCATCTTTCCCCATACCATGTGATTTTGAATAAGGCCTAAATTTGGTTTATTCAAGTCATAAGTTATTTCTTTATTACCATCATCTAAAGTTACTTTACAACTCCCATTTACAGCAATTAAGAATTGCTTTGTTAAATAATGAGAATGTTTCCCTCTTGTAATATTTTCTTGTGTACCATAGATATAAAATACCCTTTTAAATTTAAATGGTACATCAACATTTTCTTCAATTGCAACTAGCTGACCTCTATGATCACCTAATACTTGAAGTTCTTTTGTATTTATTAAAATATCGTTTAATTTTGTCATGTAATATAGAAATTAGTTTTGATTAAAAATAACAACAATAATATTGAATTATACCCTCAACATTAATTATTGTTATTAATTAATGACATTTTCATGATTTAAATATAAAGAAGCTTTTTGCTTGTTAATATAGATTAACCAAATTTACTAAAATATAAAACTGTTAAAATAGCAACTTTATTAATCAATATCTTGGAACAATTATGACTAACAATATAAGTCTTGCCTCTAACTTGAAATAAATTTAATCTTCAGAGTTATGCATGGGTGAGCCTTTAAAGTTTTTTTAGCTCAGAACTAAGTAGATTTATAGCAGGCAAGCTGCCGTGCTCCCTGGGAGCGATGACAGTCGGTTTAATCTGTTACATTTGAAAATATTTACCATGATCAATTAAATTCCTGCCTTCGCAGGAATGACGAGCCTAAAATAGACCCCCGCCTGCGCGAAGATGATGGGGTTATTATGGATGACGAGGGTTTTGAGATTAATTTTAAAGAGAAAAACAAATATTATCAGAAATGCATAAATGATTTTGTAGGATTTTTTTACAAACGAATTATACTCAAGCGACCAAACTTGTGAATGCGATTTCTTATTCATTAGTGTCTGGCGGAAAAAGATTAAGGCCTTTGTTGAGTTATGCTACAGCTGAAGCCCTTGGTGTCGATTTAAATCATGCCGATTATGTCGCTGCGAGTGTTGAGATGATTCATGCTTACTCACTTATTCATGATGATTTACCTGCGATGGATGATGATGTTATTCGTCGTGGCAAAGCGACTTGTCATGTTGAATTTGATGATGCTACAGCAATTTTGGGAAGCAATTAAGTATTTACCATATGTCGATGTCACAAAATAATAAACTAACCCAATATTCAATAAAAATCATTTTGTTCTAAACCCAGTCCATACTTTTCGTCGACAAGCTCATTTCTTGAAAAAAATCCTTTCACAATCATTTCTTTTTGGTCTTTGGTTAAATAAGGAATGGTTTTTGAGTGTATTGGGACATTTCTAAGAGAACGCATTAATTTTTCAAAGATGTATTTGATTGGTCCTTTATTAATTACTTTGAACATTCTTTTTAGTTTTTGGTTTTTTAAGATCACATTTTTTAGGTATTTATCTAATTTTACAGAGCCAGATTGATAGCCTGATTTTTGTTTTTGTTTTTCATTGGTCACTTTATCTTCAAGGCATTGTTCAACTAATTCAGAATTTAAACCTAAGGTTTCTGCTAATTTTTTATGGTACTTTGCTTTATTAGTCTTAATATCTTCAAATAGTAATATTGATGTATTTTCTATGCCGAATTGATTGTCACATTCTTCAAGTACTTTATCGTAGCAAAACATAAGGAAATAGCCTTGTGAAACATCCTTTAAACCATTGGCTATAAATTTATCAATGGTATCGTTTTCTTTATCTTGATAAAACTGGATTTGATATAGCTCAACATACAGAGAATAGGCTAATTCGTCCTGTTTTCTTAATGAAAGCAATAAGGTGACATCATGATTTTCAAATACTTTCTTCAATCTTTTGATTTTCATAACAATATCAATGTGACAAAAATACATGGCTAAAACTTCATCACTAATCACATTCAATATGCCATCTTTCAAAATCCTATCAGCTTTTAGAATTGTTTCATTTTGCTTTTCATCAAATGTTTGATCATTATCTAAAATAATTGAACTTAAAACATCTGAGAACATTTGATAGTTCTCGTCTTCCTTGTTTGCTGGCTTTTTCCCAATGTAATTGACTAGACTCATTTTGTGCAATTCAGAAAACAGACAAGTTTGCAATGTTGTGGTTGCTGTTTTTGGTAAACCTATATGTATGATTACTTTTGCCATTGAATAATTATTGTAGAAAACTTTGTATGTGATTTTAATGAAGGTATGATGAAAACCCAATACATTCATGACTAAAATTACAAATACAAGATTGAAATAGTTTTTAGATGGACATTGATGCATGTTAATTATTTTTATTGTCTGTTAAAATAGGGTTTTATCAAAACAATGACG
>JGI24724J26744_10003038_pt1 | contig 10969 bp, 10 predicted proteins | sample Cruoilmetagenom7_FD_26744 | JGI IMG/M metagenome (IMG submission 26744)
TAAACCAGCCACAACACCAGAAGCGTTGATTCGATATTTAAGTCGAGAGTTGGCCAAGTACTCATCAACGGCAAATGCTAATTTAGTATATTCCCCATCGCCGGCACCCATTGATCGCGCAAAGTCTAGTAGAGGCCCAACGCGTTCATCTTGATCAACAACTGGCCGACCATAACCATAGATTCCTCGGTATTTTTTTACTTCAGACTTCACCACATCTTCCAAACATTGCCCGCCAGCAATTTTTTCAGATGTCCGATATAAAAAATCAGACACACCTTGTATGGGCTTAAGACCATATATTGTGGCTTCAGAAATAGCTAAAGCGCCAGCAGAACCTAAAACACCTGTGGATCGAGTTGTTGCCGATAATGCTGCAATTCGGTTATTCCATAATCGAGGGTCAGGAAAACTCGTACAAATCAACCACATTCCTTCAATCAACCGAGCCACACGGGGGGAACGCTTTCCTGTGATCCCAAATAACAAGTATTCAACCCAACGATCATTATTTAGCTCTGTTAGAACATTTTTTCCCCGTAAGATAACTTTTTCACCAGGAAACCACCCCCCCATTGAGGTTTCCCAATTATCTTCATACTTTTCGAGTACTTTATTTCTATTCACAAATCACTCCGGCTCTCCCGTTGAGTCATACTCCTGTAATTTTAATCCCTCACCAAAGAATGGATATCTTCGCCATCCCAACTGCTCCTGNTCTAGAGCATGGACTGCAGCACCAGGTAACCGCAAAAGTAGAAATAACATTTCAGCTTGATCTGGATTTAGCTGTAATTCATGTAGCACACTTGCAGCTATACCCGACATTGCCAAAGGACATTCTGCAAACTGCTCCAAGCGCTCTCTATTAGTTTGCAACCATTCAAGCTTTTCGCTTTCACCAACCCTCACCATGTGCGCTAAAACCTGCTTAACCGGCAAAGTACAGCCAACTCCATTTGGATCAAAACCTGGGACATGTTCCATTGGTGGCCAAACATCAGCTCGCTCTTCAATAGGAGGTTCCTTTATCATCTGCTCCCAGGAATTAATATCGGTACCACACTGCTCCCAGTATTTGACCATGTTATAAACTTCACGGCCCCCACCAAGATTTCCAGCACCTACAGCCAACGCTGCCACTAATGCCGAAGCATGTGTAGAACCACCGACACCCGCATTCATAGCAGCTCTCACACTATGATCACGTATGCCTGGGTTGGCTAGCGCTATAGATAGGCCTTCCAAAAGCTTTGCCTGATTTTGTGATGGAGGTTCGAGTTTGAAGAGTAAATACAGGTATTCGATATAACTGGCTTTACCCAAGAGTTCGCCATAAACATCAAAGCCTGAGCAATAACAGGCTTTGGCGGCAAAAGGATCATCATCCTCGGGAATCTCATTCCAAATTTTGGTTGTTATCGCTTCTTGCTTAGGAGGAGTTGTCATATTTATGAAGTAAGCACTGATGTTCTAACGCCAATAGGTGGCACTTCATCCTTATCAATTCGGACATCAAGTACTGTAGGTCCCTTTCTATTACAAATTTGCTGAACATCTAACGCTAATAAGTCACCAGGAGAATGGATCACATACCCCTCTGCACCCATTGCTTGAGCAAAAGAAGCAAAATCAGTTTTTGGCATATCGACACCAACTTCCTCTGCACCAGTCATCCTCTGACCGTGTTTAACCATGCCATAGCCACTGTCATTGAGAATAACAAAGACTACTGGTAGCTCTTCTTGAACGGCTACGGTTATCTCTTGCCCATTCATCAAAATACTACCGTCGCCTGTAATACAAACGACGGGGCTTCCCTTTTGAACTAGTGCCGTACCGATAGCACTGCCAATAGCCCAACCCATAGAGGCAAAATCCAAGGCCGCCCGGAAAACACCTCCGTTAGCATTTCGTTTTCCCGCCATACGTCGGTCATAAGGGTGCAAGTAATGCGTTGCCCAAGCAAAGCTAGTACCAGTATCCGCCAGGTAATGTGTATTAGGGGGGAATATGTCTGAAAGTTCTTTCATTAGCCGTTGAGGCTTTATTGGTGTTGCATCGGACAAGTAACCCTTCAAATCATCCAACACAAAATGATACTGAGGCTTACCGTCGGATTGACTAGTTTGTTCTATAGCTCCATCTATCACTGCCTTAATTTTTACTTTTGGATCAGATTCATAGCGCTTCACTAACTTCTCAAAAATACNGGGCAGGTGCCCACGCACGTGCAATTTAGCCATTGGTGTACGAGTAAAATTACCCTCTGCAGACTCAACATGAATTAAACGTTTAGTTAAGAGAGAGACTGTATCCCAACCATCGCTCGCCCACTCACCCAAGCTAGTACCAACAGCCACAACCAAATCCACATCAGAATCAGACAGCAAGTCTCTTGCACTTTTATGCCCGGCAAAACCTATAACACCCCTAAAAAGCGGATGATAGGGGCTAACCAAACCTTTTCCGTGTGGAGTAACCAGTAACTTAGCATCAAGATCAACAGCCAAGCTCAATATACTGCCTACAGCTTCACTCGCTTCATCGCCTATCAAAAAAACTGGCTTATTAGCTTTAATCAAATCATCGTAGAAAGAAGCAACGGCAACATCATCCACCAATGACGGCTTATCGAGAAGGTTTCCAATATCATAGCTAGGAGTTTTTGCTCCCCATTTAGCTCTCATGACATCTAAAGGTACGCTGAGATGCACCGGCCCTGCCGGTGACTGAAAAGCAGTCATAATGGCTGATGCCAATTTATTTTCAAATTGTGCAACATGAGAAACAAGGGTGTTATAACGAGTACAGTATTCAAACAAACCGACTGTATTTATGCCGGTACAAGAAGACTCCTGAAAAGCTCCACGACCGAAAGTAGAGAGTGCCGTTTGCGCAGTAATAACCAGCATTGGCACATTATTCTCATAGGCTGACGCAACCCCAGTAATCAAATTCGTAGCACCCGGCCCTGTGGTCGCACAACATACACCCAGCTTACCGCTGTTTCGGGCATAACCATCAGCCATAAATGCAGCACCTGTTTCATGCCTGGCTACAATGGCTCTTGGCCCACCTCGTCGCTCACTTCGGGCCAAGGCATTATAAAGAGGCTCGATAGCTCCACCTGGAATACCAAACACATATTCCACACCAAGCTGCTCCAGATATGAAACTAGCAAATCACCTAATTCAGCTCCTTCTTCCATCAAACTCCCCATCCTTGGTTCAACTCTCACGGCATCCATAATTTTTTACCATTAAAATCAGTCGATTATCGGGTTTTCTTAATTTTGTTGTGACACTTTGGCCATTATTGCCTTATTTTAATAGGAATTTCAACTTTTTGATTTGATACTTGTGATAAATAACCCAACTATTTTTTCACCCAAAAATCCTATGATCCTTGCTCGATTAGTACCTAACGATCACTTACAATGGCGCCTATTCAAAATATGAACCAGCCTTGCTATCGATGAATTCACCTATACAAACAAACAAGACCCCTAAAAATAATGGGAAAAGTGAGAATTTATTACTCAATCTTGCTTTCAATATCATTATCCCCACCCTGATATTAACCAAACTAAGTGGTGAAGATTACCTGGGAACAAAATTAGCAATTGTTATTGCTTTAGCATTCCCCATTATTTACGGTCTCAAAGATTTCCTAACATCAAGGAAGCTCAACTTTTTCTCTGCATTAGGCGTAATTAGCATTCTCCTCACAGGAGGAATTAGCTTACTTGAACTAGACCCAGCTTATATCGCAATAAAAGAGGCAGCAGTTCCTGCTCTCTTTGGCGTGGCAACCCTAATTTCTCTTAAGACGCGCTACCCTTTAGTTAAAACTTTTTTATACAACGATAAAATATTACAAACTGACCTTATTGCTGAGACCTTAGAAAAAAATAGTAATAGCCAACAATTTGAAAAATGCTTGGTAAATGCCTCATGGTTGGTGGCCGGTTCCTTTTTTCTTTCATCTGTACTTAACTACATTCTTGCCACTGTATTGATCACCAGCCCAGCGGGAACAGTTGAGTTCAATGAGCAATTAGGCAAGATGACAGCACTAAGCTTCCCAGTAATTGCCATTCCAGCAATGTTGGTTCTAATGGGAGCCCTATTTTATTTATTTCGTGGAATAACTCGTCTAACAGGACTCAAACTGGAAGAAGTTATCCATCACCACGACAAGCAAAAGGATTAAACCCATGTGGTATTCTGTTAGCAGCCAAGATGTAGAAAATAGCCTAGAAAAGAGGTTGTCAGCCCGCCCTGCACATCTGGCACGCTTAGAAGCTTTAAAACAACAAGGTCGTTTACTTCTTGCCGGCCCTCACCCTGCCATAGACTCAGAAACACCAGGAGAAGCAGGATTTACCGGCAGTTTGGTTATTGCAGAATTTGATTCTTTGGATGCTGCGCAGCAGTGGGCTAACGAAGACCCTTATATAGATGCAGGTGTTTACGCTCAAGTCACTGTGAAACCTTTTAAGAAAGTCCTTCCATGATAAGCTTCCAGAAAATACTCTATTGAATAAGAATATTGTTTCAATATTAACAAGAATACCTTTAACAAAAGCTCCAGTTTACGAGAACACCTAAGCTTAAGAGAATCCTATGAGAATATTCCTAGCCACTATTTTCCTTTATTGCTTTGCAATATCAGCTCAGGCTCAAACCGTCTACATCTCTGATGAATACCGGGTACCACTTCGCAAGTCCCCATGCCCTCGTTGTTCAATTTTACATCGAGGCATAAAAAGCGGTTCTGCTATGACCCTGGTAGAAACCAATGATGAAGGATGGAGCCATGTCACCACTAAAGGAGGGATGGATGGATGGATGCCCTCACACTACTTACAAAAACAACCTACAGCGCGCGATCAACTAGCCAGTACAAAAACAAAATTTGAATCTCTTCAAAGTAAACACCTTGCACAGGGCGAAGAGCTTAAAGCCTTAAAACAAACACATTCTCAGCTGGTGAAAGAACTGAAAAGCACTCAATCAACCAAAGATGGAATTAGCAGCGAACTAAAAACTATAAAGAAAATTTCATCTAATGCCATTTCTATTAACCAACAAAATCAGGAACTCTTAGAGCGAAACGGCCTATTACAAAGTGAGATTGATATCTTAAAAGCAGCCAATCAACGACTAACCAGCAGTGAACGAAACACCTGGTTTCTCTATGGAGCATTTGCTGTTGTAATGGGTGCATTACTATCGGTTCTTATTCCCCGAATCAAACGGCGTAAACGTTTCTCTGAATGGGGCTAATCTTTGAATTAGGGAGGCCTCTTAGCAGTGCAAATATTCACAAAATATGTACTTAATATAAACAAGAGAAAATTTAATGTTTAAAAAAATCTTTACTGTTTTGTCTATGATGATTCTGCTATCTCCCTGCTATGCAAAAGAGGCTACTGTTCAGCTCACACTTAGCACTGACATGGGGAATATTCAATTAGAACTTTATCCAGAAAAAGCACCAGAAACTGTAAAGAATTTTTTAAGCTATGTAACAAGTGAATATTATGACGGGCTGGTTTTTCACCGAGTAATAAAAGGCTTTATGATCCAGGCCGGTGGATTTGATGAAGAGCTCAATACCCGAGAGCCCGCAGGAAAACCCGTTATTAATGAATCATTCAATGGTTTAAGAAATACAAAAGGTACTATTGCCATGGCTAGGCAGTCTGACCCTGATAGCGCCAGATCCCAGTTCTTCATCAACGTAGTAGATAATTGGAATCTCGATCCCCGTAACCATAAACCTGGTTATACTGTGTTTGGCCGTGTAATAAGTGGCATGGATGTGGCAGAAAAAATCTCCAAAGTATCCACTAAAGCAACGCGTCACATGAGGGATGTCCCTGAAAGCCCTATCCATATTTTAGAAGCCAAAGTTCTAGAAACCAAATCTCCAGCCAACTCCCTAGAAACTAAAGCCCAAGAGGATAAATAAGCCCTTGGGGATCGCACTGAGTGTTAATCTCAACAAAATTGCCCTAATACGCAACTCACGTGAGGGCAATTACCCCAACATCGTCGAGCATGCACGAACCTGCATTGATCATGGTGCCGATGGTATTACCATTCACCCTCGTCCCGACCAAAGACATATCAGACCTCAGGATGCACGAGACTTGAAAAGGTTTCTTTCTGAGATCAACAATACCAATTCAACGTCAATCGAATTTAACATTGAGGGAAATCCGTTCGCAGGACCAAAAGGAGATTGCCCCGGGCTAATCGAACTAGCGGAAGAAACCCAGCCTGACCAATGCACTCTAGTACCAGATAATGATAACCAGCTCACCTCAGATCATGGCTTTGATTTAACTCAGAAAGGCAACACCCTTCGCCCAATCATAGAGCAATTACAATCACAGAAGATTCGGGTCAGCCTGTTTATGGATCCAGAACCCGCACAAATTGAATTGGCAGCAGAAATAGGTGCAGATCGTATCGAGCTTTATACCGGACCTTATGCTGCTGCATGGAAAACAGATCAGCTAGAAGATGTTTTTGAGCAACACTACAAAGCTGCTGAGTTAGCGCAAAAACTCGGTTTGGGATTGAATGCCGGACATGACTTAAACCTAGAGAATTTGGCTAAATTTGCCACGATACCTGGACTACAAGAAGTCTCTATAGGACATGCTCTTACCGTTGACTCCATCGCCATGGGGATGGGGAAAGCAGTTCAGTCCTACAAAACGATTCTATCTAACTAGGATTGCTCAGCAGTTTCCTGACAGCCAACACAAAACCTTGATTCAGGCTTAACTTCCAGCCTGAGAATATCAATTGCATCGCCACAATGTTCACACCAACCGTACTCACATGAACCTGAGTCATCCCGCTTAATACTTAACAATGCATGCTGAACATCTATTAAACGTTTTTTATAACTCATACGACAGGCATTAGACATTTCTTGCTGTTGCATCGCATCCATTCTAGACAGTCGCCCCACCTTGGTTTGATCCAATACCACAGTGTCGCCAGCTTCTGCTGACATATCCAATAACAGCAATAGCTCTTCTCGAAGTTCAATCAAGGATCGATTAAAACTCTTTAGCTGTTTTTCTGTTAAACCAACCATAAGCGTATAATAATCATCTCTACTGGAACCCCATAAATATGAAACACGAGTGCCTTCTCAAGTGACCGATTCTCCCGACCACCTTAAACGTAAACGTTTTTTCGATCGACTTCTGACCATCTATGGTCGCAAGCCTGTCTTAGAAGCTTTGGAAAACCCTAACATTCCCTGTTATCGCTTACATCTAGCAGATACCAACAAGCCCGGCGGCATCATTAAACAAATCATCACCCTGGCTGAGCAACGAGGAATAGAAGTTGCCTACCATAGCCGACAGGAACTCTCGAGAATTTCACGTAATAGCAAACAAGATCAGGGGATTGCTGCTGACCTGGAATGCCCAAACCATCAACTATTGGATGATTTTATAGCGCATCCACCCCAGGAAAATTTTAGCCTTATTGCCCTTGATGGCATCACCAATCCACAAAACTTAGGGATGATTATTCGTTCTGTCGCGGCCAGCCCCTGCCATGGTATTTTGCTACCTCAAAAAGGGACTGCCGCCATATCACCACTCGTCATTAAAGCCAGTGCAGGAACCTTGTTTAAAAGTACATTAATTCACTGTGACAGCCTGGAAAAGGCTTTACCAAAACTAAAAGGCACAGGGGTAATATGTTGCACCCTATCCTCCCACAGCAATCAAACACTCAAGGAATTTACAACAGAAGCACCTGTTGTTTATGTATTGGGTAATGAAACAGAAGGAGTATCAAAACAAGTCAGCGCGCTCTGTACTGAGCATATACGCATTCCTATGAATAATGGTGTGGAGTCTTTGAATGTTGCTGTCACTGCAGCACTGTTAGCTTTCCATAATTAGCTTATCGTAGCCAATTCTAAAAATTATTTAGCTCAAACACCGTGAGATTTTATTGGCTTCCATAGTTCACTGAACACCATTGCAATAATTGCAGCTAATATAGTTAAACCACCTATAACACCAATTGCTGGTAAAACACCAATGGCGGTAATGGTATGCCCACTAACCCAAGCTCCAATAGGTGCAGCGCCAAACAAGGCTAACTGATAAACCGAAACAACACGAGCACGGTAAGGTTGGGGAGATTCCTCATGAGTCATAGAGCGTCCCAGCATCATTGCAACACCGGAAGCCATCCCCCACAAAATGACCAAAATAAATAATAGCCATGGTGCTGGGTGCATAGCAATGGCAACTAAAAATCCTCCACGAATGAATAAACTCAACAATAACACTCTGCCTGGCTGAGTGAAGCGACCTATAAATCGAATAATGTAAACATTGGATAAAATCACGCCAAACATAAAACTAAACTGTATCCAGGCAAAAAAGGCAGCACCCTGTTGATAAACTTCCCTGGTTAAAATAGGCATCGCCACCAGATACAAGCCAAACCCCAAAAACCCTGTTGCGGCAACCACCATCATCAATTGACGTAATCGGGTATCACCCCGCACCACCCTTAGGCCTGCCGTCATATCCTTCCAGGTAGACCGCCTTTTCTCACGAGCCTGTTTTGGCTCAGCACTCAAACATTTACGTAATAACCACCCAGAGCTCAATAAAAAAATAATTTGCAGTACTATAAGAATCAATAAGCCCACACGATCCATATAACCCGCTAGAACAATACCAATACTTTGTGCCGAAAATTGAATAAATGAGGCTTTAGCTACGGCCTGCTGAAGCTGATGATCTGCCACTTGGGATAACAGGCTTTCTCTGGCAGGTTGAATGAATGCCGTTATTGTCCCGAAGCAAATGCCAAACAGCAGCATCAATTCGAACGATAAATAGCCTTGCCATACAGCCACCAACAATACAAAACAGGGCACACAATAAAATAAGTATAAACGGAATAAGTGATGTCCAAGATGACGATTATCTGAAACCACGCCACCAATGAGAATAAAGAACAATTGGGGCAACATCAGCGCCATCTGAGCATAGCCAACACGCAACGCTGATTCCCCCAACACCCCGACTAATAGCCAGGGAAATAAAACAATCTGCAACCCCTGGGCCAGGGAGCTTGCACCTACACCCCCGAGATAAGTTTGAAAACTGCTAGGCTCTTTGTTATCGGGACCCTTATCACCTAATAGATGGTTACCTGATAGATTGTTATCAGATATCTGATCACCACATGTATTATCGATAGTTGAAGTCATTACTGATTCAGGTGGCCCACAGGTTAAAACAAATTATTTTCTGTGAGCAATTTAAGGAAGGTAGTTTCATCAAGTACAGGAATATCGAGTTCCTCTGCTTTTTTTAACTTAGAGCCTGCGCCAGGCCCTGCCACAACACAATCGGTTTTTGCCGAAACACTGCCTGACACTTTGGCACCCAACAATTGTAATTTTTCCTTGGCCTCTGACCGTCCCATCACTTCCATAGTCCCAGTGAGCACCCAGGTTTTTCCCGATAGTGGTAACGCTTCATCGTCGCTGACAACAATATCTGGCCAACGAACGCCTTGATTACGTAGCCCCTGTACTATATTCAGATTATCACTCTGATCAAAAAACTCGTGGACAAAATGGGCAACTACCGGACCCACATCAGGTACTTCTTGTAATTCATCCTGGCTAGCGGCCTGTAATGCAGACAAGTTACCAAAATGCTTAGCAAGGGATCGAGCTGTTGCTTCACCTACTTCCCTTATCCCTAATGAATAGAGAAAATGCGGTAATGTAGTTACCTTAGTTTTATCTAATGCCAACAATAAATTCTCAGCAGATTTCTTGCCCATTCTCTCTAAACTTTCCAGCCGTTCAAGTTTTAACTGGTATAAATCTTCCACCGAATTTACCAACTGCTGGTCCACTAATTGATCTACCAGTTTGTCGCCTAACCCTTCAATATCCATAGCCTTGCGAGAAGCGTAATGCTTAATAGCTTGTTTTTGTTGTGCAGAGCAAACCAAGCCACCAGAACAGCGAGACACGGCTTCCCCCTCAATCCGTTCTACCGGTGAATTACAAATTGGGCAATGGTTGGGAAATACTATTTCAGTCGCAGTGGAAGGGCGTTTTTCCAAAACAACTCTTACAACCTGTGGAATCACATCGCCAGCGCGGCGAATAATAACTGTATCACCTACTTTTACACCCAAGCGTTTTACTTCATCCTGATTATGTAACGTGGCATTACTGACGGTTACTCCACCCACAAATACAGGCTTTAACCTTGCCACTGGGGTAACAGCTCCGGTGCGCCCTACCTGAAACTCTACATCTTCAAGGCATGTCATCTCTTCTTGGGCGGGGAATTTCCTGGCGATGGCCCAACGAGGAGCTCGAACAACAAACCCTAGCCTTTGTTGAAGTGCCAGGCTATCAACCTTGTAAACAATGCCATCAATTTCACAGGGTAATTGATCACGAATATCCGATATTTTCTGGTAATAATCCAAACAACCATCAATATCGGCAGCGACTTCAACATGGGGGTTAACAAGGAATCCCCATTGCTTTAGTAGCGCCAAGGTACCAGAGTGAGTTTCTGGCTGTTCTAGCCCTTCAATCTGCCCCAGACCATAGGCTGCCATTTCCAGAGGCCGGGATGCAGTAATTTTTGAATCTAATTGACGAAGACTTCCTGCAGCAGCATTTCTCGGGTTAACAAACAGCTTTTCATCAGCAGCTTTTGCCTCCCGGTTAATTTTTTCAAAGCCCGCTTTGGGTAGATATATTTCACCTCGCACTTCCAGCAAAGTTGGAGGAGTTGCCGTTAGCAGTTTTAACGGAATAGAATTAATAGTACGAACATTTTTAGTAATATCTTCTCCAGTGAAACCATCGCCACGGGTCGCTCCTTGAACCAAGATACCATCTTGATATAGCAGGCTGACAGCT
>JGI24724J26744_10003041_pt1 | contig 10956 bp, 7 predicted proteins | sample Cruoilmetagenom7_FD_26744 | JGI IMG/M metagenome (IMG submission 26744)
TGTTGCTTGCGCCTCAGAACCAACAGCCGTGGAATTGTTACCCATTGCATTCGCACTATACCCTAAAGCCGTCGGGCCATTCGCGCCTGATGCCACCGCATTATAACCAAATGCCGAAGAGTGAGAGCCTGTAGACTGAGCAGAATATCCAACTGCCGTACTGCCTGGAGTCGTTGCATCAGAGCCTGTACCAATAGCAACTGTCTGTAAAGCAGATGCTGATGCTCCATTACCTATGGCAATAGCATCATCTGCGGAAGCCGCAGCACCTTCATTGAGCGCATCACCACCACCAATGGCAATAGAACGGCTTCCCGATGCACGAGCGGCATTTACTATGCTCGTTCCACCGCCAAGGGCCGTCGAGTTAATACCTATTGCTTGAGAGTGAGCGCCAATGGCCGTAGATTGTAATTGTGTTGCGTTAGTATTTTGGCCTAAGGCCGTTGCATAATGGGCAATCGCTTGGGAGTTATCGCCAATTGCGACAGATCCTTCTCCTCTCGCATCTGTTGCTGTGCCTAGTGCGGTTGCACTCACGCCCGATGCGGTAGCAAAATTACCAAACGCAACTGCCTCAAGCTTTGTTGCTTGCGCATTTGAGCCAACAGCCGTGGAGTTATTGCCCCTCGCATCTGCACTATACCCTAGTGCCGTCGGGCCATTTGCGCCTGAGGCTATTGCACCGTTACCGACTGCAGTCGCGAAGTCATTCGTACCTGCATGAGAACCCACGCCGCATTCCAATGAATGGCTACCCGTTCCAGTCACACAACTTGCCTCGGCAGCATGCAATGGCCCACTAGGTTCGGCTTCTCTTAGCTTGTCTGTAAATTGGTTTGACCGCAAGCTCTGCTTACCTTCAAGTTTCATTTGCTCCATGCGGAGTTTCATAGCCGCTATTTGAGTCGTAAATTGATTCTCCATAGCTTCAATTTCTAAAGCGATTTCCGAAATAATTTCCATATTAGGGTTTTCTGATGCGTTAACATCCATCGCCCAAAGCATAGATAAGCCTGTACAACTTGCCATAAGCCCAGACTTAAGGAAAAAAGATGATTTAAATATAGTTGCTGACATAACGCCCTCCTTTGCAAACAGGAAATGCATGAGTGCAAGTCCTTTATAAAGCCGGGTTTTTTTAACCTATTTTTTGTAGATAACAGCTAGCCGCTCCCCAACTTAGATGCTAACTCTATATCAACGACTAAAATTAATCAATGCTACTATTGATTGTGTTGTTGTGAGAAGTGTGTGAAACCCACTGATTGGTGGGCGGAGGAGTTGAATAACCTTGCCACGTAATAAGGACATAAGAAAGGCGATTGCTCCTATTATAGAGGAGCTCTGTCAGGTGTACGAGGATACAAACCCTGCTCTCGGGGATGAAGCTGAATGGGAAAAGCTTCAAAGCGCACAATATTCTTTTGATCTATTTTGGCAGCTATATGGCAAATTGATGATTTGGGCGCAAAATCAAATTGTAGGGTATGAACAAGCCCGCGACGATAACGAGGTTGCGGAGTTAGTAGCACTAATTTCAAGTAACGGCCAAATTCATGACAATGTACATGGTTTTGAACTTTTAGGGGCATCCATGACGATGCGAAGGTCATATGGCAAAAAAGACATTGAAGAGAAGTTCAATTTTATAGTTAACCACCTTGAAACTGACATATCCGATTCTGCTTTACGCAAGGCATATATCAAAATGCTTTTGTCCGACGACAAGGCATCACAGCCAGTTCGCAGTCGCTTACAATATGCCTTGGAAGCAGTTGAACACGGAGAGGCGGCAGAACTGTTTAAGCCAAGCAGAACGCGAAGAAAGGGAAGTCCTTACGCTCTCGATCAAACCAAAAGTATGATCATCATGCACTTGTGTTACTTGGAGGCTAAAGGCATTAAAACGTACAAAGCCCTAGAAATGATTGGGCAGGATATTGCCGCAAGCCCTGAAACTATAAGAACTTGGAAAAAAGAACTAGTGGATAAGGACTGGTTTAGATTTCAATGGGATTGTGGGCGTATTGCTGGTCAATATGAAGATGTTTTGTTGAGCGAAGTGGATGATGGTAGTGACGAAGGTGTCTTAGCTCATGAAGCAGAAGAATATGGCCCATTCCTCAATATAGAGCTCTCTATGGAATTTTTACGTTACAAAGCAAATACTTATTCTTTGGAAACATTAAGGGAACAACTGAAAAAGCACCGTCAATAAGCGGTGGCTTAACAGGGACTTTACCCATCGTAAAAATGGTGAGAAAAAGCTCTAGATACTCACCGCGATTTACACAATAAAATATCATAACTTCATATCGAACTTAACAGATCGAGAGTGAAGCATTATGGACAACCAGCAATTCCCCCAGACAGGCCTAGTACGCCTTTCATAAATTCTTGCCCCTAAAGGTCCTATACCTGTTTCTAAATCTACTTGGTGGCAAGGCGTAAAGGATGGACGCTTTCCACAACCTACTAAATTGGGGCCGCGCACTACGGTGTGGCATGTGGTTGACATCAGAGCTTTATTTGAAAGGCCTGATCATGGCTAAGCGGTTCAACAAGCGCGGTCTGAGCAAGCATCGTAGTTATACGCTTGAAGAGGCGGCGTTGATCATTGGCGCGGCCAAACAAACTCTGTCGTATTGGGGCGTAAATTGCGGGCTGGAGATCATGAAAAGCTGCAAACCGTATATGGTCCACGGCGCGGTTTTGATTGCTTTTCTTGAGGCTCGAGAGCCAAAGAAGCGCCCGAGGCTAAAGCCCGGCGAGTTTGATTGTTGGTCGTGTAAGACGCGCGGGCTGCCCTATGGCGGGATGGCGGACTATACCCCTATGACAGTTAAAACAGGCCGCCTCTCGGCGCTTTGTGGCTGGTGTGAGGGTAATGTGGGTTTGTTTGTTGGGCGGGTACAATTGCAGCAATATGCGGATGTTTTAGAAATTCCCGACAGCGTTAATTGAAGAGCCTAATGGAACCCTTCAACCCTCACTCAAAACATAACTTTAAGGATGCCTGACAACATGGCTAAAATTATAGAAGAAAACGAACGGATAAAGCGCAAATATTTGAGGTTTTTGACAGATGCAAAAGGGCGGGACGTAAAAACGGCAAATAAGGTTGCCGCCGCCCTTGCTCGCTTTGAGAAAAGCACCAATCACAAACCGTTCAAAAAATTTCATGTTGACCAAGCGGGCAAATTTAAAGCGCATTTGGCGGCTTGTAAAAACCCGCGTACAAACAACCCACTCAGCCATGCCACGGTGGATGCCGAGCTGCGGATGGTCAAAGCCTTCATTTTTTGGCTTGCGGGGCAGTCTGGCTATAAATCACGGATTAGCTACTCAGATGCAGAGTATTTTAACAACAGTCTGAAATCCGCCCGCATTGCCCATACCCACCGCCCAATGCCGCATCCTTCTTTGAAACAATGCGAACGAGCCTTTGGCGGCATGTCTGAGCGAACACTTGACGACAAACGCAACAAGGCAGCATTTGCATTCTTCATACTGACTGGCGGGCGAATTAAGGCCGTAACGACCTTGCGGCTCAAGCATATTAATTTGGATGAATGGCGGGTTTTCATGGATGCTCGGGAAGTCGATACCAAATTTGGCAAGACGATTAATTCAGGATTTTATCCCGTATCTAAAATCTATTATGATTGTTTTAAAGCGTGGGTAACGCATCTATATGATGTCGAGTTATTCGGACCGGAAGACCCTTTATTCCCAAAGCCGAAGATGGGCGTCGTTAAAGAAAAAGGCTTTCAAAATTTGGGCTTATCACGTTTCCCTTATGCAAGCACTTCAAAGCTCTATGAAGTGGTGAAGGTGGCATTCTCGAACGTGCAAATGCCTGCCTATACGCCGCATAATTTCAGGCGGACACATGGCGTATTGTTTAGCAAACACTGTAAAACACCTGATCAGATGAACGCTTGGCGTTTGAATTTTGGTCATAAAGACCTGATCACTATGTTTCAGTCTTATATGCCCATAACACAAGAGCGCCAATTTGAACTTTTAAAGAAAATGCGGGAGGAGGGGGAGGAGGAGGAGTAAAAGATTGGTAGATCTATAATACATAACACTTATTCCTAAAAGAGGTACTTGCCTATTCGCTCGCAAATTGCTCTATAGATGTTGGAGGATTATATGGTCACTGGTGATTTTAAGGCGCAGGTTGATGCCTTGTGGAATGCGTTTTGGAGTGGAGGCGTGTCCAACCCGCTGTCCGTGATAGAGCAAATTACTTATTTGCTTTTTATCCGCCGCCTCGATGAGCTCCAGAGTCTTGGCGAAGCTAAAGCTGTGGCAACAGGTAAAAGTCCTGATACGCTTATTTTCCCCGAAGGGAATTATGTGGAGGACGCGACAGACCCCGATGACCCTCAGCAAAAAATAACGGTGGCCTATAACGATCTACGCTGGAGTGTTTTACGGGATATGCACGCGGACGAGGCGTTCAAAATTATGAATAGCTTTGTTTTCCCGTTCTTACAAAACATGGCCAAGGGTTCTCCTCACAGTAAACATATGAAAGATGCACGGTTTGGCATACCGACTGCGCAACTCCTCGCTAAGGCGATGGATATGATTGATGAATTACCTATGGCTAACCGTGACAGCAAGGGCGATATTTACGAATATATGCTGGGCAAAATCGCTAGCGCAGGGCAAAACGGGCAATTCCGTACACCGCGCCATATTATCGAACTTATGGTCGCGCTTACCGAACCGCGCCCAAGCGATACAATTTGTGACCCCGCATGTGGCACAGCTGGTTTTTTGGTGGCCGCCAGTGAATATGTTCTCGAGAACCACAAAGGCATGATGTTCGACGATGCACAGCGCAAACATTTCAACTCGACCATGTTTAACGGCTTTGATTTTGACAATACCATGTTGCGTATTGGTTCCATGAACATGGTTCTACACGGTGTTGAAGATGCTAATATTGCTTATCGGGACAGTCTCGCCGAGGAGAGTGAACCGGACGCCGAAGCCTATTCTCTTATTCTTGCTAATCCACCCTTTGCAGGCAGTCTTGATTATGAAAGCTGTGCCAAAGATTTGCAGCGCGTGGTCAAAACAAAAAAAACAGAACTTTTGTTTATCGCACTATTTTTGCGCCTGATGCAGGTCGGCGGACGGGCGGCGGTGATTGTGCCTGACGGGGTTCTATTTGGCTCCTCAAAAGCCCATAAAACCTTGCGCAAAATATTGGTAGAAGATCACAAATTGGACGCGGTGATTAAAATGCCGTCAGGTGTGTTTAAACCCTATGCGGGTGTGTCCACCGCTATTTTGCTGTTTACCAAAACCGATAGCGGCGGAACCGAGAATGTCTGGTTTTACGATATGCAAGCGGATGGCCTTTCGCTTGATGATAAACGGCAACTGTTGGTGCCTGCCGAAAAGCAAGGTGTATGCCCTGATGAAGCGCTCAGCGCAGATGAACACGCCAAAAATAACCTGCCTGATATTTTAGCGCGATGGGCAGAGCGAGACAGCGGTGAGCAAAAACGAACACGCACCGATCAAAGCTTCCTCGTCCCCAAACAGGAAATAGCAGCGGCAGGCTATGATTTGTCGCTCAATCGTTACAAAGAAATCGAATATGAGGAAGTGGAATACGATAGCCCGCAAGAAATTATTGCCGATTTGCGGGAGATTGAGAAAGAAATCACCGATGGCTTGTCTAAGCTTGAGGAGATGTTAGGGTGATTTTGCCATCAGCTCAGCTCTCTGAAGTGGCAGAAATAATTATGGGGCAAGCTCCACCAGGTGACACCTACAATAAAGATAAAATTGGCCATCCGTTGATCGCAGGAGCGGGGGACTTTGGAGCTGATACACCTCAACCAAAGCGGCATACGACAGCAGCTGGTAAAATTTCATCGAAAGGTGATATAGTTATGTGTATTAGGGCAACAATCGGTGATCTAAATTGGTCCGATGATGAATATTGTTTAGGGCGTGGCGTAGCGGCCTTGCGTGTTGACAAGACGATTGTAGATTCAAAATACCTCTGGTGGGTTTTGGATTTCAATAAGAAAACTTTGATGAACCTTGGTCGCGGAGCGACATTTAAACAAATCAATAGAGGAGACATCAAAAACTTCGAAATCCCGCTGCCCCCAATGGCAGAGCAGAAGCGGATTGCGGGGATATTGGATCAGGCGGATGCGCTCCGCCGCGCCCGCGCCCGCGCCCTAGAAAAACTAAATGGGCTCGGCCAATCCATCTTTTATGATATGTTTGGTGGTGGAGCTGGTGAGATGCAAAAACTGACAGAGTTCTTTAATTTTACTACTGGCAAGCTAGACTCAAATGCTGCGAAAGAAGGAGGTTGTTACCCTTTCTTCACGTGCGCAAAAGAAGACTTTGAAATCGACGAGTATGCATTTGACCAAGAGGCACTATTGTTGGCAGGAAATAATGCGAGCGCAGATTATTCAGTTAAATATTATAGCGGGAAGTTTAACGCCTACCAAAGAACATATGTCATAAATTTACAGGATGAAACAGATTCATATCTTTACGCAAAACTGGCCCTACAAAACAAATTGCTTGAACTTAAGCATGTGTCCAAGGGTTCAAACACAAAATACCTAACAATGAAAATATTTGAACGAATGGAAATTTTGAAGCCATGTAAGGAAAAGCAAAAAACATTCGAACGTAAGTTTCTTAGTTTAGAAACCATTATTAAAGCTCAAAAAGTGGCGTTGTTAAACCATGAAAACATGTTCTCTGCCCTCCAGCAACGCGCATTTCGCGGCGAATTGTGAGCAGGCCCACAACCCATAAATTAACGCTCCCCGGGGCTATGCTGGCGCGCGGGTTTTGGCTTTATGTCTGGCGCATAGACACGCCTAAAGGCGAGTGTCTTTATGTGGGGCGAACGGGGGATAGCTCCAGTCCACATGCCAGTCCGCCTTTCACCCGTATGACGCAACACCTCGGCAAGCAGAAAAATTCCAACGCCTTGCGCCGTAATCTCGGTAATGCAGACATAGAGCCCGAAGACTGCCACGCTTTTGACCTAATCGTCCACGGCCCCATATTTGACGAAGTTCCGCACATAGGAACCCGTGATGAACGTATGGAGAAACACAAGCCCCTACGCGACCTATACGCCGCCATGGAAAAGCAACTTGCCGACGACCTCATTCTAGCAGGTTATAACGTTCTGAATATCGTCCATTGCAAAAAACCACTTGATGTTGTTATCTGGAAGGATGTGCGCAGTGCATTTGCTGTGCACTTTAAACGGTTGGAGAGTTGTTGAGCCAATTCGCATTTATAAAGGCCGAATGGCCAGCAGTTTACACGCAAGCGGTAAAGGCGGAAGATTATGCGCTGAATGATCCGCGCGCGGCCTGTTTTCAGGCACGTTTTGCTCTCGAGCAAATCATGTACTGGCTTTATGATTCCGAACAAAACTTGCGCCGCCCTTATGAGAGTACGCTCTCGGCGATGATCGGGGAACCATCTTTTAAGCGTCTTGCGGGAGGAATTTCGCAGAAAGCATATCTGATTAAGAACAACGGTAACAAAGCCGTTCATAGCGCCGCCAAGGTGCCAGAGCTTAAAGCTATTTCCTCCGTGCGGGAATTGCACCATATCGCCTATTGGCTAGCGCGGAATTATGCGCGCTCAGGTCCACCGCCTAATGTACAGTTCAAAGCCGAAAGCCTCCCGCGCCACGCCAAAGTCACGCCGCAAAAATTAGCCGTGCTGCAACAAGCGGCTGGTAAGTGGCAAGAGCAGGTAGAGGCGCGCAAATTAGCCGAAGTACGTCTGACCCAAACAGAGTTTGAAGCCCGTGCGGCTCAGGATGAAATTGATCGCCTTAAGGCGGAAATTGCAGCGATCAAAACGGCAAACAATAAAACCGAAGACCGCCATGATTACAACGAGGCGCAAACCCGCACTGATTTGATTGATGTGCTTTTAGAGGAAGCAGGTTGGGACCCGTACGGTCCTAATGTTGCTGAATATGAAGTTCAGGGCATGCCGAACAACCAAGGCGTCGGTTATGTGGATTATGTTCTTTGGGGACAAAACGGTAAGCCTCTGGCAGTGGTGGAAGCAAAACGCAGTAAGAAAGACCTTAAGGTCGGAGAGCGCCAAGCCGAGCTTTATGCCGATTGCCTAGAAAAGAAATTTGGCCAGCGCCCGATCATTTTCTGCACAAATGGTTATGAGCATGAAATTTGGGATGACAGCTATTATCCCCCGCGCCCAATCGCGGGCTTCTTGAAACATGACGAGCTTCTTACGCTGGTTAATCGCCGTTCAAGCCGAAAGCCAACAGGGCAAATAAAGATCAACCCCGAAATCTCAGGCCGCTATTACCAAGAGCGGGCCATCCGCCGCATTTGCGAAACCTTTGAGGTTGATAAGCAGCGTAAGGCTTTGCTGGTGATGGCGACGGGTTCCGGTAAAACGCGCACATCTATCTCGCTTGTAGATATGCTCATGAAGGCGGGATGGGTTAAACGTGTCTTGTTCCTCGCTGACCGTACAGCCCTTGTTAAACAAGCGGCTGATGCCTTTAAAGAGCATTTGCCGAGTAGCTCTCCGGTCAACCTTCTTAAGGAGAAAGATGCGGTGGGGCGGGTTTATCTTTCAACATATCCGACCATGATGAATTTGATCAATTCCGCACGAGATGACAGCGGCAAACTTGTTACTTTCGGCCCTGGTCATTTTGACCTGATTATCGTCGATGAAGCCCACCGCTCAATCTATAACAGGTTTGGTGCTATTTTTGATTATTTTGATAGTTTATTGGTAGGCCTCACGGCAACGCCCAAAGATGAAATTGATCGCGACACTTACGGACTCTTTGGATTGCAGCGCGGTGTGCCAACAGATGCGTATGACCTCGAGGATGCCGTCAGTGACGGTTTTCTCGTCCCGCCTAAGGCTATGTCTGTCCCGCTTAATATTGTTCGTAGTGGGTTAAAATATGACGACCTACCCGACGAGGAAAAAGAGCATTGGGACTCATTGGAGTGGGGTGAAGGAGAACCGCCGCCCGACGAAATAAGTGCTGCTGAAATTAACAAGCGGCTTTTTAATACGGACACGGTGGATAAGGTTTTAAAAAACCTGATGGAAAATGGCGTCAAAGTCGATAACGGCGAAAAACTTGGCAAGACCATCGTATTTGCCAAGAACAACAAACATGCCGCTTTTATTAAAGAGCGCTTTGATGCGAATTATCCGCATCTTGAGGCGGGGCACTTTGCACGTAAGATCGATTATACGGTCAACTATGCGCAAACTCTTATTGACGATTTTACTGTGCCTGAGAAAATGCCGCAAATAGCTATCTCGGTGGATATGCTCGACACGGGCATTGATGTGCCTGATGTAGTTAACCTCGTCTTTTTCAAAGTTGTGAGGTCCAAAACAAAATTCTGGCAAATGATAGGGCGCGGGACACGCTTGCAGCCCGATCTGTTTGGACCAGATAACCCCAAAACTCATTTTGTTGTTTTTGATTATTGCCAGAACATTGAGTATTTTGGTGAAAACTTAGACGCAGCAGAGAGCTCATCGGCTAAATCACTTAGCCAATCTCTTTTCTTGGCCCGTATGGATATTCTTGAGGCGATGGATAAGGGGGTACAGGGGGAATTTAGTGAAGATGAGCAAGAGGGCTTTGATACGGAAGGCGCTGGCGCGCTCGATTTGCGCAACGATATTGCAGATCATCTCCACGGCGAAGTTTCTGAAATGCCGCTTGAGAACTTTATTGTTCGGCCAAAACTAAAATATGTAGAGAGCTTTCTAAAGCGTGATGATTGGAACGAACTGACACTTGATGACCAACAAGCACTCCGAGACCATATATCAGACCTGCCAACGGCGCGAATTGACAACGACATTGATGCCAAGCGCTTTGACCTATTGGTTTTGCGAGCTCAGGCTGCCGTATTGAATGACAGTGTTGCGATTGAAAATTACCGCAAGAAAATCACCGATATTGCAGCGGCGCTGGAAATCAAAGATGTCCCTGTTGTTAAAAAAGAACTGGAGCTTATTCTTGAAATACAAAGCGAAGCCTATTGGGAGGGCGTAACCGCTGAAATTTTAGAGGTCGCTCGCCGTAAACTTCGTAGCCTTGTCCGGTTGATAGGTAAAGTCGCACGTAAGACGGTCTATTCAGATTTTGAAGATATAATCGGTGATGCCGTCGAAGTTGATATTTTGGAAGGTCAGCAAGCTTTTGACAAAGCAAGGTTTAGACCAAAGGCACGCCACTTCCTCAAGGACCATCTAGATAACTTGGCCGTCCATAAAATTCATACCAATGTACCCGTAACGGAAACCGACCTGAGCGAGTTGGAACGTATATTAGGTGAGCAAAGCCTTTACGGCGAAGCAGAGGCAAAACATATCGAAACAAATGGCGGCTTAGCTAGTTTTGTCAGAAAACTGGTCGGATTGGACAAGTCAGCCGCCCGCGATGCCTTTGCATCGTTCATTCGTGATAACGAGCTTAATGGGGACCAGATTGAATTTGTCGATATGATTATCAATGCATTATCAATCAATGGCGTTGTGTCTCCTGCTCAGCTTTATGAGCAACCCTTTACTCTTTTGAATGATCGCGGGTTAAGCGGGTTGTTTGACGCAGAGGATTCCGCTATTATTGTTTCACTGATTAAAGACCTAAATGCGCAAATAGCGGCTTAAATCTATTATTTAGGGGTATAATTGGGGGTATAATGTACCATCGAAGTTATATTATATATATAAAACAGTAGCTTTTAACAATAGTACGATGCTTCTCGGCCGCACCATAACAGACTCAAGGTCATTATCATTGCCCAGCTTGCCGCTAAGTCCTTGAATTATTTGAAAAGGTAGGCTTGGAGAAACCGTTCTAAACCCCTCGTTTCGGCAATAGGCTAATTGCCTACCAAAAGC
>JGI24724J26744_10003048_pt1 | contig 10947 bp, 16 predicted proteins | sample Cruoilmetagenom7_FD_26744 | JGI IMG/M metagenome (IMG submission 26744)
GAGAGGGATTTTGAGGGCGTGGGCGACGTCCGCGAGGGTCCAGAGAAAGGGTGTCGTGCGTTGCGTCCAATCGTCCCACGGAAAAGATCCGCCAGGAGGCGGTGGCATAAATTGTGCCATAGAAGCATTTCCTTCCACGGGAACACTCATTCTACTCGACCCGAGCATCTTCTGCTCGAAGTCATCCACAAACCCACCAGTCTGCTCGCTGGCATGGCTCAGGTGATGTTGAGAATTAAACAGATTCTCGCAAATCCACGGCTCAATCGTGGTAGCCTTCCAACGTAAAGGCGATACCGAGCAAGGCAGAGGAAGTTGTCCTCTTTCGTGCAACTCGAGCAGGCATTCCTTAGAAGTACCGAGAATCGCTGCGACCAGTATCACGTCGTACTCATCAACAGGCAGGTCCTCGGAAACGCCATCACTCATTTTTCGTGCCGTCAATGGGTCATCAGCAGAAATTAACACCGCCACAATATAGAGAACGGCGCAAATGCAAATACCGATGACTACTAAAGTAAGTAACATCTTTTTCCCTCACACCCAACCACGCCACCACAGCACATGCAGGCTGGACTTTCCATACAGAGAAGAAATACGTGTCCTCACCGATCAGGCAGGCAGGCAGGACATCGCAGTGTAAGCTTAGTCGCACCGATTCCCGCTCAAAAGAACCCAACATACACAAAAACACATAGTGCCTGGTAGTTCCACAGTGCGGCCCAGCCCCAGCGGGTTGTGGTGCCCCGCCAACGCTGCACAGCGCAAGCTGGGCTTGGGATTACCATAGATACGAGCAAGTTTGCTGCCTGGTTCCGCATCAGTACTCGCTAGTATGGTCTTGGCCTCACTCCGCAAACTACTCTTGATCCAATCCCAGGATCCTGCTTCAGGTATTTCCCATTCATCACCTTCGGGCCCGACGGCCATCCATTCGCTGGGCTCTCGTGGATCAACCTCAGCGGGCGTAGGTATGCGCACTTCAACTTCACGTATAGCGGCCAACCAAGCGGCCATATTTCCATCCTTTAGTTCGGCTACGCCGATACGCAGGGCATCCACACGGTTTTGTGCAAATTGCATGCGCTCAACCCTGCCCTCCGCATCAGCCGGCAGCGTATCTGCATTTTGTTTGTACTCTCTCAGCTGTCAAATGTCAGCAGTCCCTCGCCGAGGGCTCGGGCCATCTCGTCGATGCACCGCTTCTGCACCTCGACCTCAGTCATCGCAGCAGCGAGCATGTGAGCATCACTACCGTGCTCACCCAGGACCTGGCGGTCATATGCTTCCGACCAAATATTTAATTGGTCAGGATCCTCAAGTAGGAACAGACCCCATAAAATTATTGCTGCCTCTAATCTTTCTACATGGATCGTGCGTAATGTTTGCCCTGCACGATCCCGGCCCAGGCTTTCGCAGTCTTTATCAACGCATCTCATGTAGCGGGTGAGCTTGGTGGGTCTGGCTACCCCTGTCATTTGCGCTTTGGTGTTGTCAGAGTGGCAGTGCCACAGATTTCCACTCAATACGTATCGTTTGTTGACTTTGACGCGCTTGTGTCGCCGCTGGGCCTCCTTGTGTACGTCGGGTACTTTGTTAGCTTTGCGCCAAAGCGCTTTGTCAATAAACGGCGGCGCTTTGAATTCAAAATGTACTCAAACGTCTCGCTTGTCCTGGCGCAATTTTTTGGGTATAAGCCCTGTGGTATAAGCTTTACGTCGGACCACTTTTTGCACCGAGCCATGTGGCCACTTGCCATTTCTGGTGCTAGTGGGTACACCTTCGGCGTTCAGTATGTTGGCCACTGGCTTTGGGCCATGACCGTCTGCAATCAAATTGAATATGCGTGAGGCAGTTGCCGCACCCTCAGTGTCTAATACCAAGCGCTTATTTTCGTCAGTCACCCAGCCAATTGGATGCATACCCCCCGGCCACCGCCCCTGCTCTGCGGCACCCATTAATCCCTTATGCGTACGTTCCTTTATTACCTTACGCTCAAGCGTGGCAAAACTCAAGGCGATGGTCAGCGCCATCTCGCCCATAGGCGTACTGGTATAAATGTCCATATCTATGGCGCTCACGCTTACGCCGGCATCACGCAGGATCTCGAGCGTGCTCAGCCCATCTATTGTGCTTCTGCTGAGNCGATCCAGCTTGGCAACTATCACGTNAATCACAGTACCGATATACACTTGGGTAAGCAGAGCACTACCAGCGGGGCGCTCAGCAAACGGCCTGCCACCACTCACGCCNGCATCAGTGAACACCCGACCAATAGTCCAATCCTNACGGGCGGCGTANGCCCTGCATTNGGCTTCTTGTTGAGCGAGGCTAACCTTGTCATCTGAGCCTGATCATCGCTGCTTACTCGTACATAAGCCACCACTGCGCCAGCGGCCTGTGTAGTGGTGTTGTCGTTCATTGCTCGCTCCTTGTTAGCGGCTTGGTGTTACAAACTGACACCCCCCGGGGGGAGAAGAGACCATGTCCGAAAATGGCCAGACAGGTGGGGGTGTTTTTATTAGGTTGGTGTTCTTGCGGCTTTTCCCTGGCATTGTCCTGCTGTTTTTTTGCAGGCAGGGTCGGNGCAGGAGGCTGGGCAAGAATCAGTGCGGCGAGGCGGAGCCGGTCTGAAAACGAGGGGTGAGCCCGGCGGGGCTGTGCCGGAGGGGATGCTGACAGCTCATGCGATTAGACCCAGAAGTGTGCGAGCGGGCGAGAGTGTCGCGGGATGCCCGTTTTGACGGGCGCTTCTTTGTGGGNGTGACCACGACCGGTGTGTATTGTCGCTCAGTTTGCCCGGTCCGTTTGCCGCGACCTGAAAATGTGATCTTTTTTCCGACAAGGGCAGCCGCGGTCGAGGCGGGCTTTCGGCCGTGCTTGCGCTGCCGTCCCGAGGCCGCCCCCGGCGCGCCGACTTNGGTCGGGCCGTCGGTCACGGTGACGCGTGCCTTGCAGCGTATCTCNGACGGGGCGCTTGATCACGGCACGCTTGCAGNGCTTGCCGCCAGTCTCGGTGTGGGTGCTCGTCAGCTCTCCCGCCTTTTTGCCGCGCATGTGGGGGCATCCCCCCAGACTGTTGCCCAGACCCGCCGTTTGCATTGTGGCAAGAAACTCCTGGATGAGACGGACCTTTCCATAGCCGAGATCGCGATGTCGGCTGGTTATGGCAGTGTGCGTCGCTTCAACGCCCATTTCAAGGAGGTGTACGGGCGAACCCCATCCCAGTTGCGGGCGCCTGCGCGCAATGGTGCCCACCCGCACAAAAGAGAAGTCCGCGCTGGACGGGATCTGGGCGAGACATCCCTGACCGGCTTGCCGGGATATCGTGGGAGGGCGGTCGAGCGTGATGTGCCGGCCGGCCTGCGCTCAGGGGCGATGATGACGTCGCGTGAAGATGACCAGAAGAGCGACGCGGTCTTGTTTCGCCTGCGCCTTTCTTTTCGGCCTCCCTACTGTTGGGCAGACGCCCTCGATTTTTTTGCCCGGCGCGCTGTTCCCGGCATGGAAATCGTGCGCGGCACTACCTATGCTCGCACCATTTTGGTGGATGGTCTTCCCGGCCTGTTGAGTGTTTCTCCTGTTCCTGGGGAGAACTATCTTTTGTGTGAGACGCGTCTTTCGGGGGCTCGTTTCCTCTTTGATGTGGCCGAACGTGTGCGGCGCGTTTTCGACCTCGATGCTGACCCGCTGGAGATCGNAAACTGTCTCCTGCAAGATCCGGAAATGACGGGTTTTGTGCAGGGGAATCCCGGTCTTCGCCTGCTTGGCTGTTGGGATGGGTTTGAAGCCGCGGTGCGGGCCGTGCTCGAGCAACGTGTGTCTTTTGCNGCGGCGCGCACGCTCACGCGCCGTCTTGTTGATGCCTTTGGCGCTGTATGTGAAACCAGCGAGATCAATGGCGCTGACGGCGAACTTTGCCGGCTCTTCCCGTCTCCCGAACAGCTTGTTGGAGTTGAGCGGTCTGAGCTGGNTGCCTTGGGTATCGCAGGCATGAAGGCAACTGGTCTGCTTGCGCTGTCACAAGCCGTTTGCTCTGGTGCCGTCTCTTTCGATCCTGGCCAAGATCTGGAGTCTTTCGCGGAGAATATGACGGCGCTTCCCGGTATCGGCCCTTGGACAGCCCATTACACCGCCATGCGGGCCTTTGGTTTTCCCGATAGTTTTCTTCATTCCGATCTCGTGCTTGTGCGCAGAGCAGAAGAGCTTTTGGGGAAGGGAGCGCCTTTTACTCCGGCACGTCTCTTCAAACGCTCGGAAGTATGGCGTCCTTGGCGCGCCTACGCCTCTTTGTACCTCTGGAGACGCTCTCCGGACCAGGTGGAACAATAGGCCGGACCTCTATAAAAGGCCCGCGGGTGGTCTGTGTGGGTAGGACAGGGTGGGCCGGGATTGAGGTATCCACCCGCCACAAAAAACTGAGAAGAACGGATTTGTGTATGTATTTTGCCCGTCTGCCCAGTCCGCTGGGTGAGCTCCTTCTTGCACGCGACAGTGCCGGTTTGCGCCGTCTTGACTTCCCCACTGGAAAACACCGGATTGCGCCCGCCTCTGACTGGGAGGAACGTCCCGAGATGTTTGCGGAAGAAGCAGGTCAGCTTGACGCCTACTTCCGCGGAGAGTTGCGTGCGTTCAACCTTGAACTGGCACCACAAGGCACTGCCTTTCAGCAGAAGGTGTTTACAGCCCTACGCGCAATCCCTTACGGNAAAACTGTGAGCTACGGTGAGATCGCGCAAGAAATCGGGCAACCCACTGCCTCGCGNGCAGTCGGCGCTGCCAACGGCAGAAATCCCCTGCCTATTTTTATTCCCTGCCATCGTGTCATTGGCAGCAAGGGCGCGCTTACCGGCTTTGCCGCGGGTATCGATACGAAAATTTTTCTGCTCCGCATCGAGCAGAAAGCGCACCCTACAGAGGAAAACTCTCGTCTTGACTTGGGGTTGTGAGCTTTTTCTCAGAAGAAGTGCTCTTTTTCCGGGACACCGGTGGCAGTTTCTGCAGGCAGGTCCGGGCTGTGACGACTCTGTGACGACGCCCGGAAGTGTCCTGAAAGAAGGCTGTGGCACCGGTGACGATGGCACCTGTGACTGATGACACGTGTGTGGCAAGAGGGAGCGACTGTTGGTTTTTCTTGTTTGTCTGCATAGCGCCGCTGCTCCCGCCGTTCGTGGAGGATCGAGGGTGCTGTTTCAGTCCGCCAGTTTCTCGGCTCCTTCAAAAAAACTTGTGAGACAGTGTGCGTACCAGGGCCGTGGATCGTGCCTTCCGTGAAAGCCGACATGTCCACCCCGATTCGTGAAGAGAGGCTGCAGCCAGGGATTTGCTTCCCATTTTACTTCTTTGTATTGCTTGTTCGAGATGACGGGGTCGTCGAGGGCATGCAAGACAAGGCATGGGATGGTGATCTTTGGGAGGAAGGAGCGGGAGGAATTCTCGGCATAGTAATGGTGAGCGTTTTTGTATCCATTGCATGGCGCAATAACAATGTCATCGAACTCTGTGAGCGAAGAGGCTTGTCCGGCGGCTGCGCGACGTTCGAGAGAGAGTATTGCCTCCGGTCGCAGCGCCTGCTGTTTCAGCCCTCGCAGCATGGCTTTTTCGTAGGGGCGGCGAGGCCAGCCGTGAATGTGTGCGGCACCTGCAGCCAGGTCGATCGGGGCGCATACCGCGGCACCTGCGAGAATCTGGGGTGAATTCTGAGAGGGGAGTCTGAAAGTTCGCCCAGGAATTTCAATGTGGTGTTTCCGCCGAGAGAATAGCCTGCGAGCACTATTCCATGGCGCGCGTGTTCCGGGTGGGCTTGCGCGAACCAGGAGAGCACAGTTCGGATGTCTTGCGTGAGTCCTGCATGGCCTTGCTGGGCGCAGAGTCTCCCGGATTGTCCGGCTCCTCGCAAGTTCACGCGTAATACTGGGAAGTTTTTTTCGAGTAGGGCGTAGGCAGTAGTGCGCATATAGAGGGAATCTGCAGAACCGCCGAGTCCGTGTAAAAGCACGCATGTAGGTCGGTTTACCTGTGGAGCGGTTTGTGATGAAACGCCGCTGTCGGCATGGGGAGGAGAGTGCGGAGTATTGAAGAGAAGCGCGAGCGCATCGTGTGATCCGTCATCCATTTTTGCCGTGCAGTGTTCTTCCTTACTGATGAGGCGAAGGTCGACTCTGGCGGGAATGAGTGTGTTGCGCAGTGTTTGAAGGTGTCCTCCGAACCAAGGAGGGCGCTGTTGAAACTTTGAGTACTGCTTGTGAGGTGCGGTCATATGGCTCTGTGTCTCCGAAGGTGCGAGAAAATGAATGCTAATAGGCGCCTTCGAAAGGAAAAAAACTTGTTTCGTTTCCATGGGAGTGCGGTTGACTGTTGGCGTGTTTGTGTGGCAAAAGATGGAGTTTCGCACTCTCGGTGACAGCAATTCTCTCTTCCAGAGATTTTTCTGTCATGAGAAGGAGATACCTCTTCCCCGGTTCTCGTTCTTGACGCGCTGCAGAGAAAAAGGCCGTGTGTTGTCCGGGTCTTGTGCGTTCGTGTGGGCAGCACTCGGTTTGGGACGCGTCTTCCCGTGGATTTTTGTGTATATCTTTTGCAGGTATGCAAGAAGCACGCCTGGTGTTTGGCGTGTTGTGTTGGGTGAGCGTACGCACCGGGTTCTTGTGCTGAAGGAACTTGAGGTGTGTGCTTTCTTCAGGCACAGGGACGTGTGTCGAAAAGTTTCCCGAAAAGACTGCGTGTTTGTGGGGGAATCCGGGTATGCCCTGTGAGGGGGAAGGCTGCTTCCAAATGGAAGGGTTGCTGACGCAATGCCGGCTACACGCCGGCTACACAATGTCGATGGGCATGCCGAGTGGGAGCAAATTCCAGAGAGCATCGAGTTCTTTGTTCAGCATACGGATGCACCCATGACTGATGTTTCTGGCAAGGTCGCTCGTGCGGAATGTGCCATGGATACCGATACGACCTCCACCAGGCCATCCAGGTAGTGCCTCACTATGGGTACTTAAACCAAGTACCCCTCTTCCGTACACGGAGTTCACGTTTTTTTCCCATTTTGTCCAGAGGTAGAAGTTGCCGAGAGGTGTGGGTGTGCTGGTTTTCCCGATGCCAACTCGCCATGTTCCCAAGACCTCTTCCCTTTCATGGAGCGTTGCGGTGTGGGCGGAGGTGTCTATCACAAAGCGTTTCTGATGAGAGGTGATGACGACTTGGCTTGCTGGAATCCAGCCTTCTGTGGGAGAGCGGAGAGGTAGTTGTACTCGGTACCAAATATCCCCGCTGTCATTTTGGTGTTCTTCCCAGACTCGAAAGGTGTAGCGGTCTGAAAACTCGTTCTGTGCGGGAAAGAGGGCAATCGGTGTGCTATCCGTTGTGGGGGTGGCATAGGCAGTTGTGCCTTGGTCTTTTTTTGTCGAGGCTGACCAGCCTACTGCTTTCGTGTCCAAGGTCGGGATGACAGTCGGGATGACGGTCGGGATGGCATCTCTCTCTGGAGCGAGCTGCATCTTTTTTTCGGGAGCGTGTTTTCTTGCTGCTGTTTCGGTGTCTGTCGTCCCGTTTTCGTGGGTAAGGTGCTGTGTGAAGACCGAGCGTCCGAGGCTGGTAAGCAGAAGAAGAATAAGAAGGCCGAGAACCGCGCGACCTCTCTGATTTTTCCAGAGGTAAGAGATCGTCCTGCTCCTTGTGTACGGTTTTTGGACTTTTCTGCTGTGCGGGAAGTGGAGGGTCTCTTTCGGGCGAAAAGCAAAAAAGCCTATGATGCTGTTTTTACTCTGCGCCTGTCGACCAATGCTTCGTGTCTATTCATGGAGGTTTTCGTTTTCGCCTCGGCAGTTCAGAGGATCTCCTTAAAAAGAACTCTTTTTGGTGTTGGCTTTTTTTTTCTCTGTGTATGTATGGTTCGGGGAACGTAAGGCTTGATAAGCCGCGATAAATAACAAAGTGACAAAGAGTGTCAAGGGGTGCGAAAATGCTTCTACGGTCTTGTTCTCTCCAGATCTCCGCGTCCCCTGATGAGGTCTATGCGATGATCTCTGACGTTGAACGTATCCCAGAGTGGAGTCCTGAATGTGTGCGTGTTGTATGGAAAGGGGAAAGCCATACACCAGAGGTGGGTGCTCGTTTCCGGGGGCAAAATAAGTACAAAATCATGCGATGGACGACGACCTGCGAGATCCAAGTCGCAGAAGCTGGATCCGAGTTTGTTTTTAGTACAATGATGGGGAAGAAAGAAGTCAATCGCTGGACCTACGCGATGGAGGCTCGTGATGGCGGTACTTTCCTTACGGAGAAGTGTGAACAAAAATACGACCCTTGGTTCCTGAAGCCCAGTGGCTGGATCATGGGGTTGATGAAACATCCGGAAGCGAATGAGCAGGGGATGCGCGACACGCTTGATGCCATCAAAGCTGCTGCTGAAGCAGAGTAAGGCCGTTTTTCTTTTTTTGTTGTTTTCTCCCGTTGTTTCCCTGGGATTTGGGCATATTACGGAAGATCTCTGAATGTTTCTCGTGTATTCTCCACAAGTTCCTCAAGAGAACATCCTGTTTCTGACGACAAACGCGTAGAATCAGTAACGACTTGTAAATACGTGTTNGTGATCTCTGCGAGAGAGTTTGCTGCGGAANGACTCCAGCGGGGAGNGAAGGGGAGGAACAGTATGGAAGTTATAAAAGAGAAAGCTGAGCGAGTATCCGGCGCGCATCTGAGGAAGCTTATTCTTCCTATTCCTGGTGGTCTTGGCATTGTCCCCCTGCAAGGGAACAATCTCGANGCTACCTTTCTCGGCCAAGAAAGGACGGCACATGAGTTTCATGGCCCCGAATTCTCCGGCCCTGAGAGTGAATAGTTTTTCCCACTGATATTTGTTGATATCACTCTGCTTTTTGTTGCAGATGTCTTGCTCCTATACAAAGAGTTCCTGTTTTAGANATGGACTTTGAAAAAGAGTAGAAGCAAGAGTGTCTGGTCTCGACAAGTGTTGAGTGTTTTTTCTCTTGTCTCCTTGTCTGTTTCCACTCTCGAACGCGATGAGTGTATGGCGTGGTCGATGAAGGAATTGCCTGAGTTTTTTCTTCTTCGACTGGTTTTTGCCTAGTTGATTGTATGATGTCTCCCTAGTTTTCTGGTGAAATACCAGTGTAAAAAGGGATTTTGCGCGCCCCGCCGAGAAATTTTTTCGGTGGAGTGTTATGTTTTCCCCACTCGTAGTGTTCCCTATTCTTGCGAATTGTCCGTGTGGAGTTCGCAAAAAGAAGGGCGCTGAAATGTCCTATGAAGTGTGATGGGAGATTGTTGAGAGATGAGGCNTAAGAAGCCGTCATCTCTGGAATCGAAACGGAGATGTTCCCTGCCATTTTGGCACTGATGGATATTGTGCTGTCTTCGCTGTCAATACTGAAACTACCGTCCGGTGAGACATCGCGTACTGTTGCGCGGATACCGGGAGTAAATCCTGCATTTTCGAAATATTCCATGATTTCGGGCTGGAATTCCACACTCTCGGAAAGACGTTCAAGCGTGAAGATGGTTCCTTTGGAGAGTGTTTTCAGGGGAGCCATCTCTCGGGGAATATAGGTTGAGCCGGGAATTGGGCTGCCATGAGGGCAAGTGGTGGGGTTCCCGAGCACATCCATGGCCGCATCAACGACGCGATCACTCAGACCATGCTCAAGAACATGGGCTTCTTCGTGTGCTACATGCCAGGGAAGATGAAGGAGGTCGGTCAGAATACGCTCTGCTACTCGATGGCGGCGGACGATATTGTGGGCTATCAAGTGACCCTCATCGGTGAGAACAATAAACCGTCGATTTTGAATCGTGATCATATTGTCGTTGGCGAGGCTACGAATGGCTTCGGATACTGAGGGTGCGCTGACTTTGAGGCGTTCGGCGAGACGGGCGCGAATAACCGGGATGCCTTCTTCTTCAAGTTGCATGATTGTTTGAAGATAGTCTTCACGCGCTATGGAAAGATGCTGAGAGGGCATGCTGACAGAGTACCAAAAGAAGTAGGCTGGAGAAAGAGAGAAGGTTTTTGAAACCGAAGAATGCCTTGAGAAAGAAGCCCTATTCTCGAATCTCGAGCTTGCAGGCCATGCAAATAATATCAGGAGAAGGACAAAAGCAGACGTAAAGAGAAAAACGGGAATGTGCCCTCGTCTTTTCTGGTTCTTCTCTTTTGGAAGCCTTCTTAACTCGGAGAAGGGCATGAACCGATGAGAAGAGGGCAGTCAAAGGAATTTTCTGCCGGCTCTTTGCAGGAACTCCGAGGTTCCTCATCATATAATCAAGACGACTCTTTCTATGTGTGTGGTCGCCTTGGCCGAATCGATTGCCAGGAGGGGCGGAGTGCCGCTTTCTGAGGAAGAACAGCGCATTCTCAGTGAGATTGAAGAGCACCTTTACCAAGAAGACCCTAGGCTTGCCCGCGAGGTAGAACGCTCGAATGTGTATGCATATTCGGGGCGTCATCTCAAGTGGGCGATCGCGGGAATGGTGATTGGCATATTGCTGATCCCTGTTTTCTTGGCGATGCGCTCGGTGACCCTTGCTGTTACAATCGGCTTTGGTGTTGCTTTCGCTTCAGGNATTTGGGCGTATTTNGCTTTTCGTCGTGTGACTCAGGCTGGAATCAATGACCTGCGCCGCAAGCGTCGTACGCTTATGGAGGGAGATACGTCTCCAGAGAAATTCCGGCGTCGTTTCCGGCGGGACGAAGACTTCTGATTCCGATTGCCGGTTGCGTGTATCTTCTTTTTTTTACTGTGATACTTTCCTGGGGTTGCAGGGAGTTTGTCACAAGGATTTTGTTGTGGGGACTGTCCTGCCTTTTTTCCGGCACACTTTTTGTGCATGCCAGGGTGTCTTTTCCTACGTTCCCTGGCACACTTCTCCTGGAAAACATGATCCGATAGTTCCGTAGTTCGTATAAATAGTGCAGGCAGGAGCGCATCGGCG
>JGI24724J26744_10003049_pt1 | contig 10946 bp, 10 predicted proteins | sample Cruoilmetagenom7_FD_26744 | JGI IMG/M metagenome (IMG submission 26744)
GGGCCTTATGACGGTGTTGGGCAAAGGCGCCGGAAGCGCGGCGCAGGCCGGGCAGGCGATGCAGGCGCGGCTGGCGGAGCGGCGCGCGCGCCGGGCCGAGACGGCCGAGACCGCCGCCGCTGCGCGGTATGAGCCAGACGTTTCCCCCTCTGTGGTGCAGCGCGCCTATGCCGAGCCGGTGATCGAGGAGACGCCGGAGTATGCACCGGTTGCGGAAAAGCCCGGTGGCTTGCTCGCGCGGATGCCGATGCTGATGCGCAAACCCGATGTGATGCCCGAGCCGGAATTGATCGAAACCGCCGCGTTTGAAGGCGAAGCGGATATGCCCGGCGATGACCGGATCAGTGCCAAGATCTCGGATGTGATCCGCGCGCGGGTGCGTCAAAGCCCAAGTGTGCGCGCCGACTCCATCGCACCGCTGACCAAGGGGCGCGGGCGTGGACCTGATCCTCTGATCCTGAGCACGGCACCGAAAGTTGACTTGCCGCCAGAGCCGCCGCTGACCGCGCGCCGCGTTGTCGATGGGTCGGAACTGCCGCAATCCCATGGCTTTGACGATGAGCCGCTGGTCGAGGATGATCAGGGGCTTGTGGATGATTTTGCCACCTATGAGCCCGCGCCAGAGCCGCAGGCCCAGGCCGCGCGCATTCCTACGCCCGAGCCGCGCAAAGTGGTGCAACATACCCCGCGCCGTGCGCCGCAACCCTCGACACGCGCCATTGCCGAGGCACAGCCTGCGCTGCAATTCGATGAAGGCGCGGGCGCCGAGTATGAGTTGCCGCCACTCAGCCTGTTGTCGAGCACCGATAATATCCAGCGCCATCACCTGAGTGACGAAGCGCTTGAGGAAAACGCGCGCATGCTTGAAAGCGTGCTCGATGATTACGGCGTCAAGGGCGAGATCGTCAGCGTGCGCCCCGGCCCCGTTGTCACCATGTACGAGCTTGAGCCGGCTCCCGGCCTCAAGGCGAGCCGGGTGATCGGGCTGGCCGATGATATCGCGCGCTCGATGTCGGCGCTCTCGGCGCGGGNTTCAACCGTGCCGGGCCGCTCGGTGATCGGGATCGAATTGCCCAATGACAACCGCGAGATGGTGGGTTTCCGCGAGATCCTGTCAAGTCGCGCCTATGGCGATGGCAATCAGCGCCTGCCGCTGGCGCTTGGCAAGGATATCGGCGGTGATCCGATGGTCGCCAACCTCGCCAAGATGCCCCACCTCTTGATCGCGGGCACCACCGGGTCGGGTAAATCGGTGGCGATCAACACGATGATCCTGAGCCTGCTCTACAAGCTGACGCCGGACGAATGCCGGATGATCATGATCGACCCCAAGATGCTTGAACTGTCGGTCTATGACGGCATTCCGCATCTGCTGTCGCCGGTTGTGACCGATCCCAAAAAGGCGGTNGTGGCCCTGAAATGGGTCGTGGCGGAAATGGAAGACCGCTATCGCAAGATGTCGAAAATGGGNGTGCGCAACATCGACGGCTATAATGGCCGGGTCGATGAGGCCCTCAAAAAGGGTGAATTGTTCAGCCGCACGGTTCAGACCGGATTTGACGACGACACCGGCGAACCGGTGTTCGANACCGAAGAATTCGCGCCCGAGCGGATGGCCTATATCGTGGTCGTCGTCGATGAGATGGCCGACCTGATGATGGTGGCCGGCAAAGANATCGAGGCCTGCATTCAGCGCCTCGCGCAGATGGCGCGCGCCAGCGGCATCCACCTTATCATGGCCACTCAGCGCCCCTCGGTNGATGTGATNACCGGCACGATCAAGGCNAACTTTCCGACCCGGATTTCGTTTCAGGTCACCAGCAAGATCGACAGCCGCACCATTCTGGGCGAGATGGGCGCAGAACAGCTTTTGGGCATGGGCGACATGCTTTACATGGCCGGCGGCGGCAAGATCACCCGCTGTCATGGGCCATTTGTNAGCGATGAAGAGGTCGAAGAGGTNGTCAACCACCTCAAGGCCTATGGCCCGCCCTCTTACGTCGGCAGCGTCCTTCAGGGCCCGGATGAGGATAAGGCCGATAGCATCGACGCGGTTCTGGGGCTCAGCTCGGGCGGCAATACCGATATGGAGGACGCGCTTTACGATACGGCGGTCGCCATCGTGCTCAAGGATCGCAAATGTTCGACCTCCTATATCCAGCGCAAGCTTGCCATTGGTTATAACAAGGCCGCGCGGCTGGTCGAGCAGATGGAAGATCAGGGCGTCGTCAGCCCTGCCAACCATGTCGGTAAACGCGAAATCCTGGTGCCGGAGCAGTAACATTTTTCCGCGTTCAATCAGATTTCGGATTGAACGCGGGATGATTTGAACGGTTTGCGCGGCCACCTTCAAAGGCGGAGACAGGGATATGTCCGACGATTCCATCCCCTCAGCGGGCGCTCAGTCGGGTGTCACACAGCGCCTGATGGATGTCCCGAACTGGCTCTATCTTTTGCGGGAATTCGATTCGCTCTATCGCTATGGGTCTGCGGGGGGCAGCGCGGCGATCCGGGGCCACCGCAAGCGGGTGCGCGACAGGCTTTCTGCGGCGATGGCCCGCAACCCTGAAATGACCATGCGTGCCTGCGAAACAAAGCCGGTGACGGCGCATCTTCCCCGCGCGCTTGATCTCGGCGAGCGGGCGGCGATGCAGGGCATGGCGCGCGCGTTGCGCGAGGTGAAAGACGCGCTGACCTGGGAGTACGGCTATGAGAAGATTTCCAGGGCGTTGAGCCAGAAATATGCCTATTGCGAAATCCTCGGTCCGCAAGGCCCGGTGCATTGCGACACCCTAATCCTGGGATTTGTCTTGTTTGCCCCGAATACGACCTATCCGCAGCATAGCCACAAAGAGATTGAAGAAAGCTATATTTCGGTGTCCGGGGCCTGGTCGGAAAACAACTCGGCGGTTTTCGCCCCCGGATCGCTGATCCTGAACCGGTCTGGTGATGAGCATCGTATTACCACGGGCGATCGCGACCCCTGTTTGCTTGCCTATGCCTGGACTGGCCCAGAGACGCGCCTTGCCAAGCCGGACATGAAGCTGTCCTCGACCCGTAAAGTGAAAACGGCGTCGTAACCGAGGCGGTTGCTATCGGATAACAACCGGCATGTTATTGCACCTTTGCGCAGGACCCCCCATGTTTCTCGCCAAGACAGGATGCAATACCCTGCGGAAAGGCTTAGATCACAGACTATGAAACATATGCGTATCTTGACGGTCCCGGCGTTTGTCGTCGCGATGACCCTCCCGGCGGCGGCGCAACAGCTGTCGCTTGGGCAAATCTCGGGCTATCTGAACGGTCTCAAGACCGCGCGGGGCGAATTCACCCAGATCAACGATGACGGCACGATCAGCACCGGCCGCATATTGATAAAACGCCCCGGTCGGGTGCGGTTTGAATATGATCCGCCGGAACAAACGCTGGTGGTCTCCAATGGTGACACCGTCGGGATCGTTGACCCAAAATCGAATACGGGCACCGAGGCTTATCCGCTGCACCGCACGCCGCTCAAGATCATATTGGCGCATAATGTCGATCTGACACGCGAGCGGATGGTCACCGGCCATGCCAGCGACGGCAAAAGCACCACGGTGCGCGCGCAGGATCCCGATAACCCCGAGTACGGCAGTATCGAGCTTGTCTTTACCGCCGATCCGGTCGAATTGCGTCAGTGGGTGATCAACGACAGCGGCGGCAGTCGCACCACGGTGGTTCTGGGCGATCTGAAAACCGGCATGCGCCTTGAGAACGAAAACTTTGTCATCCCTGGCAAGGAACGGGTGATCATCGACCGCTAGGCGGGTCTCGTCACGCCCGTGCAGTCGCGCCCCCCGCGAGGCCGCCTGTCAGGGCGGATGAGCCACCGCGCGATTGATCAGATTCGGCGACCCCGGCATTGCAAAAGCTGGTTTTGATAAGTTGTCGATCGCGCCCCCACATCGCCCGCAACCCGCAATAGCCACGGCTTGCCATTATAGCTTCCGCGCGAAAACCCGGTGCGCCCCTCGTGATAGGCCAGATATTGGCTGCGGGCGTCGGCCAGAGATATCCCCAAGCCTTCATTGGATTTGGCCATGTACCAGCCGATGAAATCGGCGGCGTCATGGATATCGCTGCGGCGCGCGGCAAAGCGGTTGTTGTCGCGTTTGTATTCATCCCAGGTGGCATCCAGCGCCTGGCTATAGCCATAGGCCGAACTTTGCCGACCCATCGGGATCACCCCCAGCGAATAGCGATACGGGGTGCGCGCATCGCTGATGAATTTGCTTTCCTGGTAAATCGTCGCCATCTGCACATGCACCGGCACGCCCCAACGGCGTTCTGCCGCGCGGAAGGCGCGCGCATATTCCGGCCGTTCGCTCAGAATGGCGCAGGCGTTGTCTAGGTTGCGCGGTGCTGTGCCATAGCCGCTGCCGCCGCCACAGGAGGCCAGCAACAATAACACCATAAACGCGCGAAGAGTTCTGCTCATCTGCCTCTCGCTTTCTTTTTTCTTTAGTTTAGCCGAATCCGCGAGCGGTGGGAATCACGAATTCACCAATTGTCATCGGCTGCCCGGTGTTGCGTGACTGTAGGTGTGAGGTTCACAGACTGTTTCCGCCGAAAATCGGGGGAAGGTTGGACAAACCACCCTTGAAACGTTTACTATCTCTCTGTAGGGGCTGTTTATTATGATAAGAACACGTGCGAAATATCACCTGGGCCAGGTTGTCCGTCACAAGAAACACCCCTTTCGGGGGGTGGTGTTTGACGTGGACCCGCAGTTCTCGAACACGGATGAATGGTATGCCTCTATCCCAGAGGATAGCCGCCCGTCGAAAGAACAGCCGTTTTATCACCTTCTGGCCGAGAATGATCAAAGCTATTACGTGGCCTATGTCAGCGAACAGAACCTGGTCGCGGATTATTCCGGCGAGCCGGTGGATCACCCCGATATTCCCGATCTGTTTGGCCCGTTTGAAGACGGGCATTACCCGCTGCATTTTCAGCTGAACTAGGCGCCGGGCGCGGCCAAGGGCGGGCTTTCACCCACCCTTTCAACCTCAATATCCCAAGGCACAGCCATCTTTGCGCGGGTCGCTGCCACCCTCAAGCACGCCGCTTGCATGGATCTGGATCGCCTGCGCGCCGCCAATCGCATCCGGATCGGTGATCACCTCATGCCCCTTGTCCGCAAGTGCCTGCGCCACATCCGTGCCATAGCCACGCTCAAGCTTGAGGCCGGTCGGATCGGCAAAGGCGCGCGGCGCATCAATCGCCGCCTGCGGATCAAGGCCGAAATCGCGCAGGTTTGACACAAATCGCGCGTGGCCCGTCGATTGATACGACCCGCCCATCACCCCAAAGGGCGTTGTGACGCGGCCCGCTTCGGTCAGCATCCCGGGAATGATCGTGTGCATCGGGCGCTTGCCACCGGCCAATTCATTGGGATGCTCCTCTTCAAGGGTAAAGCCCGCGCCCCGGTTTTGCAGCAGGATGCCGAATTTCTCCGACGCAATGCCCGAGCCAAATCCGTGAAAGATCGAATAGATCAGCGACACAGCCATGCGATCGCGATCAACGACGGTGATGTAAATCGTGTCGCGATGCACCGCTTCGCTCAGCGGTTTCGCCGCGGCCATTGCCCTGTTTGGGTCAATCAGGGCTGCCAGTTTTGCCGCCGTTTCAGGCGCCAGCATGTGATCAAGCCGCGTGGTATGGGCCGGGTCGGCGATAAAGCGGTTGCGCGCGTCATAGGCAAGCTTGGTGGCCTCGGCCTCGATATGAACGCGCTCTGCGCCAAACGGGTCCATGGCGGCGATGTCGAAATGCTTGAGAATGTTCAAAAGCAGGATCGCGGTTGCGCCCTGACCGTTGGGCGGATGCTCGACCAGGTTGGCGCCTTTATAGGCGCCACTCACCGGGGTGGTATAATCACAGCGCTGCGCGGCGAAATCCTCGGCCCTATGTGCGCCGCCCATGGCGTTGAGGGCCGCCAGCATATCCTCGGCGATCTCGCCTTCGTAAAATGCGGCGCGCCCGTCCTTGGCAATCCGGCGCAGAGCCTCGGCCTGACCGGGGGCGCGGAACATCTCGCCGGGTTTCGGCGGTGTGCCGCTCGGCATGAAATGACGCAGACCGTGGCCCTGTAACGTCTTGCCCGCGGTGGGCCAGTCATGCGCCACACGCGGTGCCACGGGAATGCCTTGGTCTGCATAATGGATCGCCGGGGCAAGCAGCGTATCAAGGCCAAGACGACCATGATCGTCGCTCAACTGGCAAAACGCATCCATGGCACCGGGGATGGTCACCGCATGGGCACTGTTTAGGGGAATTGTGGCGTGGCCTTGCGCGCGCAGCGCAGCGGCGTCTGCGGCTTTGGGNGCGCGCCCAGAGCCATTAAGCGCATGAATCTGGTCCTCGCCCGGCTTGGTGAAAAGCACAAAGCAATCGCCCCCGATGCCGGTCATCTGCGGCTCGCAAATGCCNAGCAAAANCGCACCGGCAATCGCCGCATCCATGGCGTTGCCGCCTTGNTGAAGAATATCAATCGCGGCCTTGGCCGCCAGAGGGTGCGATGTGGCGCACATTCCGTTCGTGGCAAATGTGGCCGAGCGGCCGGGCAGGTGAAAATCGCGCATGTGAGCTCCGTTATCCTGATGTTGACCGGACATTAGGACGTGCGACATGATTTGCCAATTGCAGCGAGGATTTTAAGGGAGCAGGGGATTTGAAAGGGCCGTGACGGTAGTACCTCGACGCCGCACACTGGGTGGGGGCTATTACGCACGGCGCCGAGGGAAGCCATATGCAGCTACAGGTATATGTATGGCTGGTGTATGCGGCGCCATTTTGAAGAAATTAGGGTTAGATTGGGGCATCAACACGGATAGGTTGTATCAGGGGGCTGCGCGCAGGAATTCAAGCGTCAGATGGTTCATTCCATCGCGCCGCTCATAGGCAACCCGCTCTGCGAGGTCGCGAATCAGAAACCAGCCGAATCCCCCCTCAGGCAGGTCATCACGTGGTCCGGAGGGATCTGGCAATTTGCCTTGCGGCAGGCAAAGCCCGGGCAAGGGCGCGCCGCCATCGCACAGCAGAAAATAAAGCCGATCCGGCTTGATTGACACTTTCAGCATAATGTCGCGCGACTCACCCGTGGCATAGGCATGCTCGACGATGTTGTTCAGAGCTTCGGCCATGGCAAGCTCGACCGAGCCGCAAGTTTCTTCGCTCACCCCCTCGGCCGAAAGCCGGGACCGCACCGTCAGCAATGTGTCACGCACCGCCGGTTCAGAGGCTCTCGCCGTAAGCGTAAAATCCGTTGGAGTGCCATCGACAGTCACCGCGATGTCCCTTTTTAACTGCTCGACCCTTGGGCCGCCGGGCCTTTGATCAACCTGTTGCACGGGCTTTGAGGGCAATGATATCGTCATGAATCACAAAAACAGTATCCATTCGCGTCAAACGAAAGACTTTGGCCACATCGGTCGTCAGCCCGGCCAGATCAAGCCGTTGGTCGCCACTCAGCTGTTTCATCGCGGCGACGATGGCACCAAGACCGCTTGAATCCACGAAGGTGACATTGCTGAGGTCGAGCACGATATGCGCCGGGCCTTGCGATGTGACATCGCGCATCTTGTCCTTGAACCGGATAGCGGCGGCGGCGTCAATCCGCGCCTCGGCCACGGTTATGATATTCATGTCATTGTGATATGTTGATTGCAGGTCCATGGTGCCTCCGGCGGGATACGTAGTAATACAGCCAAGGCTAGACCCAATTGGTTACCATTCGGTATGCAGGATCAGGNTTTTCAGGAGGTAGAGCAATGAATGAGGTCGTGATCGCAGGGGCGGCNCGCACCCCGATGGGTGGATTTCAGGGGGATTTCGACGGGGTGGAGGCCGCCGTATTGGGCGGGGCCGCTATTCGCGCGGCCCTTGCCGATGCCCGCGCCGAGACGGTTGACGAGGTGCTGATGGGCTGTGTTCTGCCCGCAGGCCAGGGGCAGGCGCCCGCGCGCCAGGCCGGGTTTGTCGGCGGCTTGGGCGAAGAGGTGCCCGCCACCACGCTCAACAAGATGTGCGGGTCCGGGATGAAGGCGGCGATGATCGGCTTTGATCAGATCGCCCTGGGCCACACCGATTTGATGATCGCGGGCGGCATGGAATCGATGTCAAACGCGCCCTATCTTTTGCCAAAAATGCGCGGCGGCGCACGGCTCGGGCATGCGCAGGCGATGGATCACATGTTCCTTGACGGGCTTGAAGACGCCTATGACAAGGGCCGTCTCATGGGCACATTCGCCGAAGATTGCGCCGAGAAATTCCAGTTCACCCGTCAGGCTCAGGATGAATACGCGCTTGCCTCGCTGCAAGGTGCGCTCGATGCGCAATCCTCGGGCGCGTTTGACGGCGAAATCGCCCCGGTCTCCCTCCAGACCCGCAGGGGCGAGGTGATCATTTCCCAGGATGAACAACCGGCCAAGGCCCGGCCTGACAAGATCCCGGATCTCAAACCTGCCTTTCGCAAGGACGGCACCGTCACGGCGGCCAATTCCAGCTCGATCAGCGATGGCGCGGCGGCGCTTGTTCTGGCATCCCGCGCTGCCGCCGAGGCACGCGGGCTGAATATTCGCGCCCGCATTCTGGGCCATGCCAGCCACGCCCAGGCCCCCGGTCTTTTCACCACGGCGCCCGTGCCCGCGGCGCAAAAGCTGCTCAAGGCCATCGGCTGGTCGGTGGCTGATGTCGATCTCTGGGAGGTGAACGAGGCTTTTGCCGTGGTGCCGATGGCCTTCATGCACGAAATGGGGCTCAGTCGCGACAAGGTTAACGTCAACGGCGGGGCCTGCGCCCTTGGTCACCCGATTGGCGCAAGCGGTGCCCGGATCATGGTCACCCTGCTCAATGCCCTTGAGAAACGCGGCCTCAAACGCGGTGTTGCGGCGATCTGCATTGGTGGTGGCGAGGGCACGGCAATCGCGATCGAGCGGGCGTGATCCCAGGTTTGCGGGCGTAAAAGGGGCTGAGCATGCGGATTGACTACGACGAAATCACCAGGACCATCGCCGCGTTGACCTCTGGCGAGACAGATGTGGTCGCGCTGATGGCCACGGTTGCCTGCGAGTTGCATCATGCCGATGACCGGTTCGACTGGACCGGGTTTTATCGGGTGACAGGGCCGGAAATGCTCAAGATCGGCCCCTATCAGGGCGGGCATGGCTGTCTGCAGATCCCATTTGCGCGCGGGATCTGCGGCGTTGCGGCGCGCAGCGGCGAGGTGCAGCTTGTCGATGACGTGGATGCCGTCGCTGACCACATCGCCTGCGCCAGTTCGACCCGATCCGAGATCGTCCTGCCGGTTCGCGACACAGAGGGTGCGTTGTTGGGCGTGCTGGACATCGACAGCGATCAGCCCACGGCTTTTACCCAAACCGACGCGGTGCGGTTGAGCGAGATTTTGCAGATGGTCTTTGGGCGGCTTTGAGCAGGGTCCGCACAGCAACAGGCATTGGTTTTGGTTGAAAGTGCGGGTGCCTCCGGCGGGGGTATTGTCAACTGAGAAAGTGAATATTTATCAGTGCCATAGTAGTATCATCAGTTATCTGATCTACGTTACTATCAACGTCTCGTGTTTGGACTGAAAATTGCTTTCGGCTAAAGAATCTCGTCAGGCTCATAACCTGAAGGTCGTAGGTTCAAATCCTACTCCCGCAACCAATATTACCAAACAATATCAATGCAGTAGCGCCCCAACGGGCGCTTCTTGCGCTTTGAAGTGAATTCCCGGTGCTACGCTGGTGCTACGCCACAGAGCAAAGATACACGCCCAAACGCTATGCCAAACGAACCAGCGCGAATCGCAAAGGCAGAAACGGCCCAATCCGGACGTTGGTTCATAACTCGTCTAATGACTGTTTTCAGTCCGAAGCGATCATTAGATTTCTTAGTCACCCAGCTCAAAATCTAACAAATCGTTGCCCAACATACCGAGAACTTTTTGCGCAGCATCGGGCATCACGATGATGAATTTTTTCGTATTGGCGGCAAGGCCTAGAAGCGTAAGGGCCGCTGACCCACTATCTTTTTTCTTTTTCGTCCGCTCACCTATTACGACTTTTCCAACAAAGCGCCCTCGGTACTCGACAGTATAGGTCTCAATCTTGGACGGATTGGAAGAACCGGACAATGCATTGGCCAAAGAGGCTTCGTCCTTCTGAAATGTCCCGGTTGCAATGAAATTCTCACCTTCTACCCTGACATCTAATTCACAATCTTGGTCAATCATCGTTTTAGAAACATTTTCTGGCGCGCACTGCCAAAGGTGTTCGCCTACATGGCTTAGAAAGTCACTCTTGGAACTCACCCCTTTCAACTTGTCTTTATGGGTTTTAGCTTCTTCTTCCGGAATTTCCTTCAACCGTACAAGCGCCGACGTCACGTTGTCGTGATAGTTCGGTTGCTTCAGGGCTTCTTTCAGTATCTCGCCAGCTTCAGATAAGAAACCAGAGCCCATGGCTTCGTATGCAAGGTTGCTCATTGCAAGTGTTTCATCTCCTTTTGCAGCCGTCCGGTAAGCGTCGATTGCTTTCCCGCCCAACGAAAAATGTCGATAGGCGACCCCCAAGTTGTTCCAGACCATTCCATTCCTCTGATTGGCGGGAATTTTTTCATAGTGGAACATGAAAAGAGCTTCATTGCCTGTCTGCGAATGGAGATAGGCTAGGTCAAACCGCTTTGATGTGTCAGTTGGATCGATAGAAAGCTCCCTTTCCAACATCGCAGCCTTTAATACATCGTCTTGGTACCAATCCGAAAGGTCCGCAAGTTTGGCTAACAGCAGCTCTTCAGTTTCTGGACTGAATCGCCCCGAGTTTGTCGGAGACCATCAACTTAAGTAAGGATGATGGTTATGACAAAAAGCAAAATGGCAAATCGCTACTCGCCCGAGGTCCGCG
>JGI24724J26744_10003052_pt1 | contig 10944 bp, 10 predicted proteins | sample Cruoilmetagenom7_FD_26744 | JGI IMG/M metagenome (IMG submission 26744)
GCGTCTTTAAAGGCAGACTGCGCTGTTCCTTTTTGCTCCATGTTAACGTTACGCATTGCTTTAGTAATGATTTCCCAGTTATTACTGTCCTTTAACTTTAACGGTTCGCGATGAGTAATTAACGCCTCTTCAAATTCGCCGTCCTGTATTTTGCCTTTCAGTAGACGAGGAACCAGGTGTTCGCCTTTATTTGCAACCATTGCGGTAGCTACCGCCAATTGCATTGGGGTTGCCGTCCAGTAGCTTTGACCTATACCGACCGATAGTGTTTCGCCAGCGTACCAGGGCTGGCCAAAGCGGGCTCGTTTCCAGCCGCGAGATGGCATCAGAGCGGATACTTCTTCATGGAGATCAATACCGGTTTTCTGGCCAAACCCAAACTGTTCCATAAAGCTGGATATTTTATCGACCCCCAGTTTTAACGCTAAGTCGTAGTAGAAGGTGTCGCAACTTTCAGTAATTGCTGTTTCTACATCAACCCAACCGTGCCCCCAGGCGAGCCAGTCCCGGTAACGCCTGTCGACACCTTTAATTTCAAACCAGCCGGGGTCCCAGATGCGGGTTTTTTCTGTAATGGTTCCGTCTTCTAATCCAAGCAAACCAATTTGCGGTTTTACTGTCGATGCAGGGGGATATGCCCCCTGAGTGACCCGGTTTAACAGAGGGCTTTGGGTTGAGTTTAATAAAGATTGATACTGTTTGACGGAAATACCGTTGACGAACCAGTTAGGATCATAACTCGGCGTACTGGTCATGGAGAGAATTCCGCCGGTTGTTGCATCCATTAAAATAATAGAACCTCGTTGTTCGCCCAATAATTCAGCCGCTTTGCGTTGCAACTCAAGGTCCAGTTCTAAGACAATATCCTGACCGGGTGTTGGCGCTTCTATACTGAGTGTGCGCACGGCTCTGCCACGGTTATTAACTTCAACACTCTGGTAACCAACTTCACCATGTAATTCTTTTTCGTAATACTTCTCAATGCCGAGTTTACCAATGGTTCTGCTGGCTGCGTAATTGGGTAGTTCTCCGCTTTCACGGAGTTTCTCTACATCGTTACGATTAATTTTCGCAACGTAACCCACGGCGTGCGTTAACAGTTCCTTGTGAGGGTAGTTACGTATTAGCCGTGCTTCAATACTAACGCCCGGATATTTATGTTGCTGCGCTGCAAAGATAGCAAGCTGCTGCTCATTCAGGTCGTCCAGTAGGGGGACATTGTTAAATCGCCGCTGGTTTTTCAGGTTCCGATAAAAACGATCAATAGTGGTATCCGGAAAGCTCAGCAATTTCTGAAGTTGACTCAGGGTGCTGTCCAAATCATCGATTTCTTCAGGAGTGACATCTAAACTATAAATAGGAGTGTTTTCAGCAAGCAAAACGCCGTTACGGTCATAGATTAAGCCCCTGTTAGGTGCCAGCGGCAGCAGCTTTATCCGGTTATCGTTGGAACGGGTCTGAAGTTCATTATGTTCACTAACCTGCAAGTGATACATGTTNGACGCTAACGCAACAAAAGCGGCCACGACAATCACCATCGCGACTAAAACGCGACGCCCAAAAACGGCTGCTTCGGTATCATGATCACGTATGTGGGTGCGCTGACGCATTGTTATTATTATTCTCTATGGTACGGATGATTGTTATTTAGGCTCCAGGCCCTATATAAACTCTCTGCGACAATTAACCTTACCACTGGATGGGGCAGAGTGAGTTTAGACAATGACCAGCGTTGTTCAGCTGCAGCCAGGCACTCATCAGAGAGGCCTTCGGGTCCGCCTATCAACAGAGTGACATCTCTGCCATCCATTTGCCACTTTTCTAACTGTTGAGCAAGTTTAGGTGTGTCCCAGGCCTGACCTGTGACCTCTAAAGTGACAATTCGGTTCCCTTTAGGTATTGCTTGCAGAAGTAATTTACCTTCTTGCTGCATAACGCGCTTTAAATCCGCTTTGCGGGTACGTTTTTGAGCAGCAATTTCATGTAAAACCAGTTTGCAATCTGCCGGGAACCGCTTTTTGTATTCGTTAAAGCCTTCAGTAACCCACGTGGGCATTTTGGTGCCAACGGCGAGTAATTGAATTTGCACTTACTGGCCCCAGAGTTTTTCTAATTGATAGAAATCGCGAATGCTATCCTGCATTACATGCACCACGACATCACCAAGGTCAACCAAAACCCACTCAGATTGTTCACCACCTTCAACGCCAATTGGAGGTGTACCAGCATGTTTCGCCTCTGTAGCGACATGTTCAGCAATACTTCGTACATGCGTTTTCGAGCTGCCAGAGCAGATGATCATGTAGTCAACAACGTCAGTTTTATCATGAACATCTAAAATTTGAACGTCACGACCTTTAAGATCATCGATTTTATCAATGACAAATTCACGCAATTCTTCTGCCTGCAAAAGATTTTCTCCGATTTGAGGATTAAAACCCGAAGTTTAACAGAAATTAAGAAAAGTGTTCAGTCACAAATACAGCTGATGTTGCCTTATGTAGTCATAAACACTGGAGGGTAGGGGGAGGTTAGGTTTGCGTTGNTGCAATTGTTCGCGTAGTTCAGTCGCTGAAACATCAACCATCGGGGTTTGTGCAATATAGACATAACCTGAAGANTGTTCGGTTAAATCTTTTTTGTGTTTCGTCAGATGCGTTGNAATAAAGGACTTTAGCTCGTCATCCTGAGGGCTNAAGTCTACGCCGGCTCGCGGCATAACAATCAGGTGTGCGTTATCGGTAAGTTGTGTCCAGTTATGCCATTTATGGAGACTCATTAAGGAGTCCATACCCATAACAAAGAGCAGAATGTCATTGGGAAAGCGCTCTTTAAACTCGCTTAATGTATGAGCGGTGTAGGAAAGTCGGTCTTGTTTTAATTCCCAGTCTTCAGCCGTAAAAGCAGGGTGTTGCTGACAGGCAAGCTTCACCATTTCCAGTCTTTGCCGGGCACTGGCGCAGGGTTGAGACCGGTGCGGAGGCACGGCGCTTGGCATGAGCGACAAAGTAGCAATGTCCAGTTCATCGACCAGAGCTGAGGCTGTTTCTAAATGTCCGTTGTGAATGGGATCAAAAGTTCCGCCAAAGAATGCTCGTATCATAAATGAATAAACTGCTCATTAGGCTCAATGCCGTGACTAAATACAGAAAGAGTCTTATTAATGGCATCAGCGTTGTTGCAACACAGTAAACTGAGAAGGTGCGTCGTTAATATCAGAGGCGACTCGCCGCTGTCGAGCTTTAATGCAGCCTCGATTCTTTCAATAAGTCTTTGTGCGCCAAGCAGCGTTTTTTGGCTCAGCTGAGAGGCTCGTTTATGATAGCCGGGTTGCTGATTCGGCCAAATCATAAACTGCCGGAACAGGGCGTTTGTATCAGCCTGTGTTTGTTGCGCCTTTTGCAGAGCCGATAACAGTTGCACCTCGCGTTGGAGGATCCAGATGAGCCGATGGAAATCGTTTTCTTCATCTAACAAGCGATTTAACCGATGCAAAGCGCCTTCGTAGTCCTGTTGCTGGATGCTCTCCTGAAGCGCAAATACGCTGAAGCGGCTAACATCATCAATAGATGTTTGCAGAAATTCTTCGGTAATGATTCCGTCATTGCTCAGAAGTTGCCACTTACTGAGCTCCTGATCCAGAGCTAATAAGTTGCCTTCAAACCAGTCCGATAACTTTTCAGGAACGCCCGTAGCTAAGGTTAATTGATAACGTTGAGCTCGTTGATGAATAAATGCCGGCAGTTGGGATTTATCCGGGCTTTGTGTCCGGACTAAAGGGCCGCGTTCCGCCAGCGCTTTGAACCAGCGGCTGTTTTGAGTTTCTTTTTTAAGGCGATCACCAATAACAACGAATATGTCGTTTTCAGACTGATTTTGTGCATATTCGGTTAAAGCCGCAGAGCCGTCACGACCCGGCTTATTATCCGGAAGCTCAAGTTCCAGCAAACGTTTATTCCCGAACAGGCTCATTGACTGTTCACCGGAAGAAAGCTGTTGCCAGTCAAAGTCCTTACTTTGCAGCCAGTGTATGCGTTCGAGATCATCGGAGGATAAGTACTTACGAATGCTACTTAGTGCGTCATTCCTGAGTAAAAGGTCATCACCAAATACCAACAAAACGGATGGAACGCCATTTTGCTGCAAGTAGTGTTCAAGCTTTTCAGGATAAATGGTTTGCATTGCTTTAAGGTTTTACTCCGACATTTCGGAAATGATTTGCTGCAAAATAAGACGAGAAGCTTCCGCTCTCATTTCATCGACCAGCATTTCGCGTTCACGGGTTTTTGCCAGAGCAAAGTTTGGATCGTCCTGGTAATCCCGGGCCACTTCAACCGTGCGTTCAAGTAATAAACGCTGGTTTTGTATTAATTGATAGTTAACCTGGTACAGCAATTCATATTCGGCAACCTGGCCGCTTTCGAACAAAGACAATGTTCTTCGCTCTAATTTGTCGGAAGTTAAGTGAACCGTTATTGGTTGTGCTTCATCTGAAAGTTTAATGCCAGAATGCGCAAAGCGTTGTTGCATATGCTCATTGAGCTCTTTTGACACCTGACTTTTCAGAGAAACCGACTGCAGTGTTTCGGGCAATTGATAGTTCCCGCGCAGCTGAAAGCCACACCGGTTAGGGTGGCTATCAGCACTAGGATGAGAACAAGGTTTAACGTTGCGCGCATAGCTTATCCAACAACAATATTGAGGATTTTCCCGGGAACATAGATCTTCTTACGAATCTCTTTTCCTTCGGTGTGTTTCTGTACAGAGTCTTCCTCAAACGCAATTTGTTCAACTTGCTCTGCTGAAGCATCGGCAGGTACTGTCAGTTTAGCGCGGACTTTGCCATTAATTTGCACCACAATCAGCTTTTCGTCTTCAACCAACGCACTTTCATCGACGCTTGGCCATTGAGCGAACGCCAGAGGTTCCTCATGGCCAAGTTCTTGCCACAATTGCTCGCAAATGTGCGGTGTAATAGGAGCCAGCATGCGCACCATGGCGTCTATCGATTCAGCCAGTATTTGTCTGTCGGCCTCGGTTTCAAGTGGTGCTTTCTGCAGGTGGTTTAACAGCTCCATAATTGCTGCTATCGCGGTGTTGAAGTGTTGGCGACGACCCATGTCGTCACTGACTTTAGCGATGGTCTTATGCAGTTCGCGGCGCAGTTGCTTTTGATCTGAGTTTAAACTGTGGCCGTTGCATGCACCACCCGCATTAACTAAGTCGTAAGTCAGCTTCCATAAGCGGCGCAAAAAGCGTTGCGCTCCTTCAACCCCCGAATCTGACCATTCCAGGGTCATTTCAGGTGGCGCCGCAAACATCATAAATAAGCGGACGGTGTCGGCACCGTAGCGCTCAACCATGGTTTGCGGGTCGATACCGTTGTTCTTCGACTTTGACATTTTGCTCATGCCGCCTATAGCAACCGGCTGGCCGTCTTGCTTATGTTTAGCTCCGGCAATAGCGCCTTTGTCATCGCGTTCAATATCAACGTCAAGAGGGGATACCCACTGCTTGCCGCCTTTCTCGTCTTCGCGGTAATAGCTGTCGGCTAAAACCATGCCCTGACAGAGCAGGCGTTTGAATGGCTCGTCAGAGTCAACCAGCCCTGTGTCGCGCAACAGCTTATGGAAGAAGCGAGCGTACAATAAATGCAGAATTGCGTGTTCAATACCACCAATGTATTGATCAACCGGCAACCAGTAATTGGCTTTTTCTGGATCCAGCATGGCGTCATCGGTTTGTGCGCTACAGTAACGAGCGTAGTACCACGACGATTCCATGAAAGTATCGAAGGTATCGGTTTCATGCTCTGCCGGTTGACCGTTGTATTCCGTTTTGCGCCATTCCGGGTCGGATTTAATTGGCGAGTTAACACCATCCATGACCACATCTTCCGGCAGTTTAACCGGAAGTTGGTCTTCCGGAACCGGCACGGATTCACCATTTTCCAGATTCAACATAGGAATAGGAGTGCCCCAGTAACGCTGACGTGATACACCCCAGTCGCGCAGGCGGTAATTGACTTTACGCTCGCCAATACCTTTTTCTTTTAATTCAGTGGCAATGGCGTCAAAGGCTTGTGCAGAACTCATGCCGTCGTAAGGCCCGGAGTTAATGACGGTGCCTTTTTCGGTAATAGCCGCTTTTTGAATATCNCTGTCGCCGCTAATAGGCTCAATAACCGGGCGAATCTCCAGCTTGTATTTAGTTGCAAATTCCCAGTCACGCTGGTCGTGTGCCGGCACTGCCATAACGGCGCCAGAGCCATAGTCCATTAAAACAAAGTTAGCGACCCAAATAGGGATCTCTTCACCTGTCATTGGGTGAGTGGCTTTAATGCCGGTGTCCATGCCCAGCTTTTCCATTGTTGCAANGTCGGCTTCTGCGACTTTGCTGTTCTTACAATCTTCAATGAAGCTAGCCAGTTCAGGGTTATTTTTTGCGGCTTCAATAGCTAACGGATGTTGTGCGGCAACACCCATATAGGTAACACCGTATAAAGTGTCGGGACGCGTGGTATAAACNCGTAAACTTTCACCAGTGGCTGCAACTTTAAAGTCAATTTCGACGCCTTCAGAGCGGCCAATCCAGTTACGTTGCATGGCCTTAACTTGCTCTGGCCAGCCATCCAGTTGCTCAAGGTCATTCAATAACTCTTCAGCGTAATCGGTAATTTTAATAAACCACTGAGGAATTTCTTTTTGTTCTACTTTGGCACCTGAACGCCAGCCGCGCCCATCAATAACCTGTTCATTAGCCAGAACCGTTTGATCAACCGGNTCCCAGTTNACGGTTGCGTTCTTTTTATAGACCAGCCCTTTTTCATACAGCTTAGTGAAGAACCATTGCTCCCAGCGGTAGTAATCAGGGGAACAAGTTGCAAGCTCACGCTTCCAGTCATAGCCAAAGCCAAGACTTTTCAGCTGTTCGCGCATATAGTCGATATTTTGGTAAGTCCATTTAGCCGGCGCGGTTTTATTTTGTATTGCGGCGTTTTCAGCAGGTAGTCCGAAGGCGTCCCAGCCCATGGGTTGCATGACATTTTTTCCGAGCATGCGCTGATGGCGACTAATAACATCACCTAAGGTGTAGTTACGAACGTGTCCCATGTGCAATTTACCACTGGGGTAGGGGAACATGGACAGGCAATAGAACTTATCCTTGCCCGGTTGTTCTTTCGCCGTAAATANGTCTTGCTCCTGCCAGCGTTTTTGCATGGCAGATTCGATTTTGCTCGGGTTGTATTGTTCTTGCATAATTCCTGCTGATTCCGGTTGAATTTAAGTGTCGGCTTAGCTAATTGCGTACCACATAAGAAGCATAATGATAATGCCNGCCAGACCAAAGAAACCGTTTTCAAAAACAGCGCGCTGTTTGACTTCGGCTGGCTCTGACTTATCAATGCCGAAAAGCATAAGCCAGGAGCTTAATCCAAGACCACCTGCAGCAATAAGCACAGCAAAAAGAATGGCATCAAAAATATTTTCCATAATGATATCCCTGTAGAAAAATGGAAAAGAACAGCAACAGAACCGTTCNGTTAAGCTTTTATAGTGTACTGATTTTCGTACCGGATGACTANGCTTGAGCGCGCTTCTTAGTGCGTTTTGTAGCGATTATCGGCAACAACCCAAGTAAGGCGAGAATTATCGCGCCCCAGTTGCCTATGGTGTTAAAGATAGTGGAGCCCTGAACACCATAAACATTGGTAGATAGCGTCGTTGCTTTAAACTGCGGTGCTAACGCAAGGTAGTTGCCGTGCTCGTCAACCGCGGCTGTAACTCCGTTGTTGGTCGCTCTTAGTAAAGGTTTCCCCAGCTCCATAGCGCGCATACGGGCTATTTGCATATGTTGCCAAGGGCCGTGAGAGTCACCAAACCAGGTGTCATTGCTAATAGTGACCAGATAATCTGTATCATCGTAGGTATTGCTTCGCACTTGTCCTGCAAAAGCAATTTCATAGCAAATAGCCATGGCAAGGTTGCTGCCGTTAGCCTCGAGGTTGGGTTGCTGGTATCCGCCACGACTGAACGACGACATAGGTAAATTGAATAGCGGGGCTAACGGACGCAGAAGGTTCTCAAAAGGAACGAATTCACCAATGGGAAGCAGCTGATGTTTCTGATAACGGTTGGTGTTGCCATAACTGTAGCTCTCATTGTCCAGAACAATAACGGAGTTGTAAAAATCGTCGTTGAGTCTGTCGTAATCAATAATACCGGTAACTAAGGCGGAGTCATTAATACTGGCAGATTGCTCAACAGTATTGAGGACATCACTTGCATAGGGTTCGAGGGCGGTAATCGCCGATTCCGGCCAAATAACCAAGTCGTGATTAAATTTAGGGCGGGTTAAATCCAGATAGCGTAAAATATTTGGCCATTGTTGTTCCGCCTGCCATTTTAATGATTGCTGAATATTACCCTGAACCAGTAACACTGACATGGATTCGGTTTTTCTCTCTGTGGGTTGGATTTTAGGAAATACTACAGCGCAGGTGAGAAAAATGAGCGGTATTAACAGCGGCGCCGGTTTTTTGAACCGCAAAGCCATAACTATGCTGAGCGCTGCAAACCATAAAGCGACGGTGATACCTGTTTCACCAAGAACCGGCGCCAATCCGCCAAATACGCCGTCAGTTTGACTATACCCCAGGCTTAGCCATGGGAAACCTGTAAATAGCCAGCCCCGCAGCAATTCCGCAATGAGCCAGAAAAACGGCAAACTGAAACGCCAGGCAAACTTACGGTGAGAGAGTTTTTGCCAACACCAAAATGCCAGTGCAGGGAATAGTGACAGGTAAGCAAANAGCAGAACCAATAACAGCAGCGTGACCGGTACCGGCACACCGCCATATTGATCGATGCTGACATATATCCAGCTTAGGCCAGCGGCAAACCAACCCATTCCAAAGATAAANCCAGCTCTGAATGCCCGTTTAGGCGCTAAAGGCCAAATAACACCAACCACAATAGGCAAGACAATAAAAGGCAGCCAATGCCAGTGGAACGGTGAGTAAGCGAGCGTTAGAACTGCACCGCAAAGTAACAAGAGCACGGAGCGTGTGATGCCCCCCGAAAGCTTCATCATTACTGTTCGGACTCCGGTGAGNCATCGTCATCTGAGTTCAGACTAACTTGTAACTGCTGAATACGTCTTTTGTCGGCGTTTGTGACACGAAAGGTCATATTACCTAAAGTGACTTCTTCACCTGCCTGAGGCAGGTGCCCGAAACCATGAGCAACAAGTCCGCCAACAGTGTCGTGCTCTTCATCGCTGAAGTTGGTATTAAAGTNCTGATTAAAGTCCTCGATGGTTGTAAGGGCTTTAATGGAATAGCGGCTTTGGCTAAGACGACGGATATTGTTTTTGTCGTCATCACCCTGAGCGTCCGTTTCGTCTTCAATTTCTCCGACAATCTCTTCCAGAATATCTTCTATAGTGACCAAACCAGACACGCCACCGTATTCATCAACCACAATGGCCATATGATAACGGTTAGAGCGGAATTCTTTGAGGAGTACATCGACCCGTTTACTCTCAGGAACGATTACCGCAGGTCGCATCACTTTCTCAAGTGAAAACACCTCTTCTGTCATGTTAAAGCCGTAGCTCAGCAAATCTTTTGCTAACAGAATACCTTCAACGTGATCTTTGTTGTCGGTGACAACAGGGTAACGACTGTGTTGAGAATCGATAACGATGGGGAGGAATTCGTCCACGCCTTGATGAATGTCAATGGTGACCATTTGTGAGCGTGGAATCATGATGTCGCGTACTTTGAGTTCTGCAACGTCAAGCACGCCTTCAATCATTTCTCTGGTATCGTTGTCTATCAGGTCGCGATCTTCAGCGTCCTGAATTAAATCGACGAGTTCTTCTCTGCTTTTCGGCTCACCAGCAAATACTTGCAGCAGTTTTGCTGCCCAGGATTTTCCCGACGAGCCGTTGGCTGAGTGGGGGTTGTCGTCGCTCATTGAGTGTTAAGCTCCATATTGTCTATCGGTTGATACGGGTCTGAGATGTTCAGACTCGCTAAGATGTTACGTTCAATTTGTTCCATTTCTTCTGCTTCGTTGTCGTCAATATGATCGTAACCTAATAAATGCAGAGTACCGTGTATGACCATATGCGTCCAGTGAGCAATCGCTGACTTTTGTTGCTCCTGCGCTTCTTTTTCTACAACGCTTTGGCAGATCACTAAATCACCTAAAAGTGTGACAGGTAATTCTACCGGGCTATTGAAAGGGAAGGATAAAACATTGGTTGCATAGTCTTTACCACGAAACTCATTATTCAGTTCCTGGGCTTCCCGTTCNGCGACAATGCGTATTGTTAGTTCAACCGCTTTGCTGTCTTGTTGGAGGTAATCCAATGTTGTTGAAACCCAGGCNCGTACGGCGTCTTCATCAGGAGCNTCAGTAACGCCATCAGCGAGTTGGTAATCCAGTGTCAAATCAGCCATTAGTTTTTGTCAAAATCCTCGTAGGCTTGCACAATTCGTTGCACCACAGGATGTCGAACAACATCACCTGCCTGGAAGAAAGTAAAGCTAATGTCAGGGACTTTATTGAGAACTTCAATGGCGTGTCTCAAGCCTGAGCGCTGCCCACGGGGTAAATCAACCTGAGTAATGTCTCCGGTAATAACAGCTCGTGAATTAAAGCCGATACGAGTAAGAAACATCTTCATTTGTTCACAAGTCGTATTCTGGCTCTCATCTAAAATGATAAAAGCATCGTTAAGCGTACGCCCTCGCATATAAGCTAAAGGCGCAACCTCAATAACGTTACGCTCAATCAATTTTTCAACTTTTTCAAAGCCGAGCATTTCAAACAAGGCGTCGTACAAAGGGCGTAAGTATGGATCCACTTTTTGGGCTAAGTCACCGGGTAAGAACCCCAGCTTTTCGCCTGCTTCAACCGCTGGGCGAGTCAGAAG
>JGI24724J26744_10003054_pt1 | contig 10940 bp, 10 predicted proteins | sample Cruoilmetagenom7_FD_26744 | JGI IMG/M metagenome (IMG submission 26744)
GGAATCAGACCGCTTTTATGTGTTGCCAGGAGCAGGTTCCGCAAGGCCTCGGGATCGTTGCGGTATTCTTCCTGATAACGCAAGTGGATGCCGAAGCGACGGGTATTGAGGTAGATGTTGTCGATGACTTCGCCGCCCACGGCCAATTCCACCATCTCAAGGATCTGGCTGACACTGACGTTGTATCGGGCGCAGGCTGCCCGGTCCGCTACTACCTGCACCTGGGGCTGTCCGAAACTCTGTTCGACGGACAGGTCTACCAGGCCGGGGACGTTATCGATGGCGCTACGGATTTCTACGGCTTTTTCTCGAAGCACTTGCAGGTTTTCGCCGTATAGCTTGATGGCCAGCTGGGTCTTCACCCCGGAAATCAGTTCATCGAAGGCGTTCTGGATAGGCTGGGTAAAATTGAGCTGTACACCNGGAAACGCGTCCAGTTCCTTGTTGAGTGCCTCGATGAGCTCCGCCTTGGAGGAGTAATTTTTCCACGCCTGACGGGACTTCAGCGCAATGTGCACCTCCGCATAATTCACCGGATGCGGATGGCTTCCGGCTTCCGGCCGCCCCACCCTGGACACGGTTTCCTCCACCTCGTCAAACTGCATAATTTTCTTCTCCATCTTCATAATGGTTTCCGTCCCTTTTTCCAGGGAAATGGACGGAGCCATGGTGACGCCGATCATGATGGAGCCCTCTTCAAGGGGCGGGATAAATTCCGTGCCAACGAAACGAAGCGCGAAAAGGCTGATGGCAAGTGTCACAACCGAAACGAATACCACCGTCTTTTTGAACCGGTAGGTGGCCACCAATAGAGGCCTGTATAGCGTTACTAGCCATTTCATGAGCTTCAGCTCCTTATACTGCCGATGCCTGAGAAAAAACAGCGCCATCACGGGAGCGACAATCAGGGCGGTCAGTATGGACCCCAGCAACGCATAAGAAATGGTGAATGCCATGGGCGAAAACATCTTGCTTTCCACATCTTCGAGGGCAAAAATGGGCAGGAAGACCATGATGATAATGGCGATGGAGAAGACAATGGGGCGGCTGACTTCCCTGGCGGCACGCAGGACGACCGTGGCCTTTGATTCCTTCAGGGCCTTCTGTTCTCCCATATGGCGGTATATATTCTCCACCATGACGATGGCGCCATCCCCCAGCATGCCGATGGCAATGGCAATGCCGCCCAACGACATTAGATTGGCGGATATCCGGTTGAGATCCATAAATATGACTGCAACCAGAGCGCACAACGGAAGAGAAAGCGCTACAATAAAGGCGGTTCGCCAGTTGCCAAGAAACAGGAGTAGCACCAGGACCACCAGAACGCCACCTTGCATCAGCGCGGATTTTACGGTGCCGGTTGCTTTGGCGACCAGTTCAGCCTGCTCATAGTAAGGCACAAGCTCAACGCCTTGCGGGAGGGTCTTTTTGACTTCAGCGACCTTGGCATACAGACGTTCGATGACTTCAGAGGTGTTCTCTCCGTAGAGCTTCATGACAATCCCTGAAACCACCTCCCTCTCCCCATTCCGTGTGACAACACCGCGCCGAATTTCATTGCCAAAGTCAACATCGGCTACATCGGCCAGGAAGACAGGGATGCCGTAGTTTTCCTTGACGGGAATGCCTCGGATGTCTTCGAGTTTTTCAACCAGGCCGACGCCACGCACCAAGTGCTCCTCAGGGCCGATCACAAGGAACTGACCGCCCACGTTACGGTTGTTGGCATTGACGGCTTCCACAAGCTCTGAAAGAGTCAAGTTATATTTGCGCAGAAGAAGGGGGTTGACCGCGATCCGGTACTGCAATACGTGGCCGCCGATGGACAGCACATCGGTGACACCGGCAACGGTTTGAAGCTGAAACTTTACGACCCAGTCATTCAGCTCACGAAGCCAGGTATCCAGGTCTTTGCCGCCGGTATCCACTTTGTTCACATCGGCGGACAGGTAGTAGATGAATATCTGTCCCAAACCCGTCGAGATGGGGCCGAGCACAGGGGGTTCGTCCATCTTGGGCAGTCTGGCCATGGCGCTGGTTAGCCGTTCGGAAACGAGCTGACGCGCAAAGTAGATGTCCACATTATCTTCAAAGTAGACATAGACCACTGCCATGCCGAAGGCGGACGTGGACTTGATCTGCCTCACCTTCGGAAGCCCGTTCATGGCCGATTCGATGGGATAGGTAATCAGGCGCTCAATCTCTTCCGGGGCCATACCGTGTCCTTCGGCAAAGACCGGCACCATAACCGGCGAGATATCAGGGAAAGCATCCACCGGCATATGTTGGTATTTATAGATGCCCAGGCCGATTATCGCAATTACGGCGATTGCCACCAGGCCAGGCAGCTTCAGGGCGGATTCTACTAGTTTGTTGATCATNCTTCCTCCTCGATAAGGGTTCACATAAAACAGTGAAGATATTTTATGGAGCCCTTAATGCCCGTGCCCGGCATGCGACCCAAGGCTGCTGGTGATCATCATTGCCTTGAGCTCAAAGGCGCCGCGTGTCACATAAGATGTGCCGGGCTTAAGGCCGGAGACGATTTCGGCCTTGCTCCTGTCCCTGCGCCCCATTACCACGGGCACGGGCCTGAAGATGCCACCTTCCTGAACGAAGATGACCTCTTTTCCTTCGATGTTTTGCACGGCTTCCGCAGGCACAACCACCGGCAGGTCTTCTGCCGAAATACGGACATCCCCCGTCACAAACGTCCCCGGTTTCCAGTGGCCATCTCCATTATCCAGCATTAAGCGGGCAAGGACGGTCCGAGTGACATCATCAACGACCGGACCGATCAGGGTGATTGTCCCAATGGATTTCATCCCGTCTGATGACTGAATTACCACATCACTGCCTTGTTTTACGCGATAGATGTCGCGGGCCGGTATCTTAAGGTCAACCCAGAGCAGGCTCAGGTCGGAAATGGTGCAGACTTCCGAGTCGTCACTCAGCTTTTCTCCTATGGTAATGTGTTTTTTTATGACTGTGCCGGACATGGGAGCCCTCAGTTCATAGCGTCCGAATTGTAGGTCGGTGGCATCCGGCAGGGCCTGAATCTCCTCTTCCGTAAGCCCGGAGACAACAAGCATGCTCCTCGCAGTCTTTAGAGCAGTTTCAGCGTTCAGGTATTCCGCTTCTTTTTCAAGCCAACCCGCTTCGCTGGCAATTTTTTCTTCACGAAGATATTTTTTTCTCTTGTAGGCTTTTTTGGCGATTTCAAACCGGCGGAGTTTTTCAAGGTAATCCGCCTTGGACCTGGCCAGCTCAGCACTTCCAATTGAGGCCAGAATTTGCCCGATTTTAACCAAATCACCCAGTGAAACCCCCACCTCCCGGACCACCCCAGACACTTGGGGAACAACATGGGCGACACGATCTTCATTGAGCCTTATTTCACCCATCAAAGAAAGCTCGTTATGCAGGCTGCCGGGTCCCGCCTGTCCCAGCGCCAAGTTGATTTCCTTCCTCTGCGCCTCAGTCAATTCCAAGGCACCGTCGCCGTGGTCGTCTTTACCATGACTATATCTGTTATCCACTGGTTCAGATACCTCCCCATGATCGTGGTCCAGGGGTACATGATCATTTTCCGAATAGGCGATGTCTCCGAAAAGGAAAAGACCAACTGCGAAGATTGCCGAAAGTCCCAACATCCTTGATTTACAATCCATTTATGACTCCTTGTTACTTCCAATGATATGGTCTTTCCGGAGAGTCTCAGCCGTAAGGCCGTAAAGCTCAGCCATCAGTTCCTGAAGTTCGGCGAACAGTTCCAACCGCTCGCGTCGGGTGACAAGAAGTGTACGCTGCGCTTCCAATAATTCCAGGTAGCCCTGTTCACCAGCCTGATAGGCTTTCCGCACAGAGATAAAGGCCTTCTCCGCCACAGGCATGACAGTGTTTTGCATACTCAAAAACGCATCCTGCGAAGAACTAAGCCTTCTAGCCGTTTCAAGCAGGCTTGTCTTGAGCGCAATTAGCCCGGCCTCCCGATCCTTTACCGTCTTGTTGCGCATTTGCAGGGTTTCCTCTATTCTGCCCTTGTTTCGGTCAAAGAGTGGTATGGGTACACTGACTTCCAGAAAGTAGGCGTGGTCATCGGTTTCGTTGAAATACTGAATACCCCCTCCGACCTCAATGTCCATCCATGCTTCAGCCCGCGCAAGATCGAGAGAGGCCGACGATAGAGCCACCTTTCTTTCCAAGATGCCATAGACCGGATTGGACGCCAGCAGCTCCAGAAGCTCGCTATCGGCCGGAAGCGCAATGACCGTTTGATAATCCGCCCGCACCTCTGAAAATTCCGAAGCGTCTCCGGCCCAGAATGAGGCCAGCACAAATTTTGCTGCACCCAATTCCCGTTTCGTACGTTCCACTGCAATGTCTGACGATGCCAGTTGCACCGCGATCTTTGCTTCATCCAAAGGAGAGGCCTCACCCGATGCAACCCGCTTGGCAACTGCAGCTTTTAATGACTCCAGAAGCATCAGCTGCTCCTTTTCAAGCTTCAATTGCTCTTGGAGCATGTAAACCCGGAGAAAACGCTTCCGCACCTCTGTTCGCAAGGCGAGGGCCTGGGCGGCGTATTCCAGCACAGCAATATCCGTCTGGGCCTCTGCAACTTGAACCCGCTTGGGAATTTGCCATCCTAGCGGAATCTCCTGGCTGATGCCGATCTTAGATTCCATGAGGTCTGTCCCTGAGTAGTACCCCGACCCACCGAACTGTTCGATCTCCACCGACAGAGACGGGTTGGAAAGCATTCCGGCTTGATTGGCAGCTCCCTCGCTCGCCTTGATCTCGTGCCAGGATGCCGCCAAACCGGGGTGTCTCTCAAGTGTGGCATTAAGTGCATCATCCAACATAATTACACCGGTGGGTTCCATCTTCTGCATAATGGCTATGGGCGCGCTGTTCTGCTGAAAAGATTTTTTTGGGGTCACAAAAGTGGCGTTGTATACGTCTCTGCCTATAGTTGTTGTGCATCCCGTGGCAAAGGCAAGGCTTCCAAGAATAACAACAATAAGGGGTTGGCTCTTCATTGACACCTCCGATATTTTAGCTTTTTATAACATTATATTGATATGAGCAGGCAAAAAGGCTAAAGGTCCTAACCTGTTAAAAAGACAGACGATCCAACAATTTAGGCAAGAACACTGCCGGCATAAGCACATGCATCTGCCTGTGCCATGACAGACATCCTGGTTGCCAAGGTTATTGAAATGATATCAGATTAGGAGAACAACCGAACGCAGATATGCCGGAAGGGCAAAAGATATTTCTGAAGAACAAGACGGAAAGGCAGAAGGTTTGATAGCAAGTAGTGGGATAACGCCGGACGCTTTTGCAACGGCCTTTAATTGAAAAATTTTGGAAGATGGGTTTCGGGGAAACAATACAAAGGTAGCCCTGCAAATTTCTTTTTCATCACAGGCCATTGTGAAATCGGTGCACTTTCCGTGGTGATCAGTGGGATTAACATCTGGATGTTTCGAGACAGGGGTTTGTTGATCCGACGCGCAGGCAACCACCGTAATATCCCAGTGTCCATCTTCACCAATACAAAAGTTAAGATGAAGACCCGATGGCAGGCCATAGGCCATAGCCATGAGGATCATGGCCAAAACCACCAAATTTTTTCGCCTTATGCGCCTTGTCGTGTTCAATTTGACAGTCCTTGGAGCCAATTTAAAAACGCCCACTTTTGTACAATCTCTGCGTCATGCTCAAATTTTAATCCTCAATGCAGAGTCCAGTGCATAGAGCCTCTTCACCGAAGCCTGACTCGCACGAGAATCACCATTGTATGGAAACAGCGGGTCGCAGATTTTGACATGTCTAAGGGTCAGCATGGTCTCGGTGTTAAGAACGCCTGATAGATTTCCAACCTTATTGACGAAGAACTCCAGGAAATCGTTGCGGTTTTGAAACAAAGCCCATGCGAGAATGTCGAATCGGCCAATACACAGCATAATGTGGTAAACCGTCTCAAAATCCGCGAGTCTATCCGCTACGGTGAGAAGTTCAGAGGGGTGTGTATTGATTACAATGATGACACAAGTTGAATATCCCAGAGCTGCAGGGTCTGGAACGTATACAGTCTTGATAATCTCATCATCAAACAGGCACTGCAGTTTGGCGCGAACTGTGTGGCTGGCTGAGGCCCAGTTTTGATGCGAGTTCGGTATGAGTCTGCTTGGGATTCATCTCAAGTTCAGCTATCAGCCTGATTTCCAGTTGATCAAGATTTTTGAAATGGCGCGCCAATGCATCACCTTAGGGCCGAATCTAATAAAAGTCATTAAATTGCTTATTTATTTTATATTGTGTCATATATATTGACATATATCTATATTCATTGCAAGAATAAAATCAACAGTTTTATTGATAGTCACTTTCAGNTTAGGATGAACTTTCATTTTAAATATAAATGCGTTAGGATTCTAATTTATTGGAATTTAAGTTCTTGAATTATTGAAGCCCATTACTTTAGATTACTCAATAAGTCATATTGAAAAATGATCTCAGTTGAAAATGTAACAAAAAGATATGGATCCCTGATTGCGGTGGATGACGTTTCATATACCGTCAACAAGGGTGAATTCTTTGCGCTCCTTGGACCAAATGGAGCAGGAAAGACTACTGTTGTGCGTATGCTTCTTGGTTTTTCCCGCCCCACGGACGGAACCATAACCATCGATGGGATACCGGCCGGGAGGTCTGAATCGCGAAAAAAAGTCGGGTATCTAGCTGAATTGCATCGCATTCCACCTTATCTTTCCAGTCAGGAATACCTTCTGCGCAATGCCGCATTTTGCGGACTTACCGGGAGCAATGCAAAAAAAGCAGTGGGAAAAATTCTTGAACGGGTCGGAATGACCGGCAAAGAGAAGAAAAAGGCATCTGCTTATTCAAAAGGGATGGCACAACGAATTGGGCTTGGGGCCGCGCTCCTGGGAGACCCCGAACTTCTGGTTCTTGATGAACCTGTATCCGGCCTTGATCCACTGGGAATGCGTGACGTCCGCATCATTCTTGAGGAATTCAAAAACAGAGGCAATACGATCATTCTGAACTCCCATCTGCTCTCAGAGGTGGAAAGACTTTGCGATACGGCCGCCATCATGAACAATGGCAGGATTATGACAAAAGGCTCAATTTCGAATATTGTCCAGGATAATGAAACGCTTGAAGATGTGTTCTTTAGACATATTGAGGGGTAAGGGTCGCGGAAAAAACAATTACCCCAATTGGCATCCCGTCTTCAGGCTGATTTTCCGCGACCCTAAAATTCATAAAGATGGGCAACCTGATTAAAATATCGTTAGTGACAATAAAAGATCAGATGCGCCAAAAGAGTTTCTATCTACTGCTGGCAATTGCCGTACTATTTATACTGTTTATCAGAAGTTGTTACCATGGCAATTATTTCGTAAATGGACAACCGGCGGACAGTGTTACTGTAGCCTGGCATGCGTCCCTGTTTGTATTTCATTTTATAGCCGCGGTCATGTTCCTTATGACATCCATGCTCGCCATGAGCACATTTTCCCGTGACCGTGACGATGGCAGCATGGTGATGTTCCTTTCCCGTTCTGTTGACAGATGGCAGTATGTGCTCGGCAGAATTTCCGGGATCTGGATCCTTTCAACAGCCTTTATGTTCATACTTCATCTTACGATCTTTTTGATCGTCTTATCCGATACCGGTGGGATGGTATCCGGATATCTGACAGCATCGCTTTTATGTTCCGTCAACCTGCTTTTTGCAATCGTACTCACATGCCTGTTATCATTTTACTTGCCGAATTTTATTGCAGCCATTTTCACCCTGGGCATCATCGGAATCAGCTTTATATCAGATGGCGCCTATCAGGCAATGCAAAATGAGCTGGTTAAGAGCATTATCTCAGGTGACACACAAATATCACTCTGGCGCATCATTTATCCGAAGGTGTATATGTTTCAGTATTACGCATCCACGCTTATCAGCAATAATGAACTTGAAGGCATAGGTCCCATGTATACGTGGCACAATATAGCTCTTTATACGGTGGTTATTGCTGCCGCTATTTTGTGGAGTTTTAAGAGAAAAGAGGTTTAAACCTATTCACCGGCTTGCGCCTTCCGCCTGCCGTCCCCTTGCCACCAGACCAGCTCGCCTTGCGCCGCCTGCCTTACGCCTTGTAGAGGGCGAAATAGGGAACGTTCGTGCAGAACGTGCAATTAATTTCTCAGAGTTTAAGAACCTTTCAACCTGTGATCTGCAATCAGAAAGGCCGGCACTGTGAAACAGCGAATGAATCCCCGCTGTACTGATTCAATCTCGGTATCAGAGAGGTTTTCGGGCATCAAAGTGAAGAAGGGAAAAGAGATTGATTGAATTTGTTGGGGAGTTCCTCAGCCTTTTGCTATCTGCATCACTGCTGAGATAAGCTTCTGTTCACTGGCAATCACATACTTTTCCAAAGGGGACTGAATGGCACGCGAACCCTTAGCATGGATGCTTTAAGCAGATCAAATCCATCTTGAACAACCGGTGCCGCAACTTCAGATGCAAAAGAACACAACAAAGGTGAATCTTCAAAAACCACCAGTATTCCTGTTTTCTTCATTGAATCGAGGATGAGTTCCTTGTCCATTGGAACCAATGTTCTGGGATCTATGATTTCCAGAGAAATTCCTTGTTTCTGTAATTTTTCTGAAGCATTCAGGGCTTCCGGGACCATTGCGCCCACAGCCACGACCGTAACNTCGGTTCCGATCCTTTTGATATTCCCTTTCCCTATGGGGGCGGTGAGCCGTGACAAGATAGTCGTCTTTTGCCAAGGGGGNTGTCATCCATACGGACACCGCTTCCTGCCCGATGGACAGGTGAATAAACCCGGGGATCTCACCTTTTTCAAAAAGGTCAGCCACGCGTTCTTAAAAAAACCTGATTTTCAGCATGCTTTCATACATTGCCAATTTCTGTTGATCTGTTGCCATAGATTCCCACGTTTGATTCGCATGACAATCTACCATATTTACAAAACCTTGTCTTCAACCTTAACCACCTGCACCTTTGGCGTTGCACCCCTGAAATCAACGATCAAAAACTGCCTCTCGCATTCCGAAATATTCTCTCTTGGTATTGCGGCCGTGGTTCCGGCCCTGTAATATTCGTTTTCATTGACGGTTTCGAGGCGATATTGATGCTCATGCCCGGCAAAAACAGTATAAGCTCTCCCATTAAGAGCCTGCTGGACTTTTTTAATGTTTTGGCATTGATATGCCTCATCCCAGGCAGGTTTGTGCATGAAGAGGAAAGTCCATTTCACGTCTTTGTGCCGGTTGATCACTTCGCTGAAATATTCAACCTGTGCATCGGAAACAACTGCATGCCCGTGTGCACCGGAATATTTTTTCAGGGTTTCTTGAACAGTAGCGACACCTTTCTTTGGATCATGTTTGACCAAATCAACCATCGAATGCATCCAGTCACCCATCTGTTTTTCTTTTTCTTCGGGCTTTTCCCTAGGAGGGTCCTGTGTATTGAGGCAAAGGAAAAGAACGTTTTTGAACACAAAATAGTAGTAATCTTTTCCGTAAAGATTTTTGTAGTATTCGGCCATAACATGGTTGGAGTAGTCGTGGTTTCCGGGGATTTTAAAAAAACGTGATTCCAGCTCGCCTATCAGTGCGTCGAACTCGGCCCATTCCCGGCCGAGCGCTTCCACATCCCTCGTATAGCCCTCAATGTGGTCGCCGACCGACACCACAAAATCAGGATTCGACCTGTTGATTTTCTCGACTGCAGGCCGNGTTTTTCCCGGGTAATGCATTCCCGTTCTATCACCAAAAACAGCAAAAACCATACCTTCCCCGGTTTCGTCGAGCTGTTTGTCGGTCCAGGGTTTTGCTGAGTTTTCTGAGATATCGGACCTGAAACCCGAATCACTGCATCCTGCAAATGTTACCACGGCTGCAAGCAGCAAGAGCTTAACTAATTGTATTAACCGCATATTCTTTGCCTCCTGGGTTAACGCCACATGACGATACCGATCTGACAGGATAGGCGACCTGTTCAATGCGTGTAATCGTGCCTACCGCACGACTCTCCCATTGCACCTAAAATCACTACAATAATAGCACATATCGACTTCAAAAGTGAACTTTTTTGAAGGATAAATCTTAGCCAGGCGACTACCAAATTACAAGAACAGATAACTGCCGGTAAAACAATGGGGAAAAGCTATCATTTCCTATAAGTACTCAGATTGCCAGGGTTCATGCTTAAAGGGTCACCCTTGAATCTGAGTCGTGCCATTTTCTTTAAATTTCAGGATGTTTGGGAAACTGTTCCGGCCAAAAAAAATAACAGGGCCAGCGGAAAGGCCATGTCCATTTCAAAAGGCGGGTTTACACATACCCCATGGGTTGTTATCGGTGCTCCGGTCGAAGGGAACCTGTATCAGGTTGTGCTTGATGATCTGGGTGTTGCGGACAAGGCAGAACCGGTGGTCCCCGGGTATAGTGCAAGTATTTACAAAAACTCAAAGGGAAATCATGGAATGGGCGGAGGTCGGCGAGAAGATCATAATTGAAGTCTTTCCCGGGGTTGAAGATGCCATTGATAAAAAGGAATTGTACACGACAAAATCTGTAAGCAGCCTGACAAGGGATTCAGTTTTCCCGGGATGTGGAGGGGAAACAATCGGCCTTGGCCAGATTACAGGTCAGTGCGGACCGGATAAACCTTCAATCGAGGCCCCGGTACAGGGGTTGTTTATCGAAGGTTGTGATGCAGGCGGGACAGGCGTCGGTACACAGCAGGCTATAGAATCAGGAATGAATGTTGCCGATGTAGTTAGTGCCCGAACGAAAACTGTCTTTTTCGCCAATATCTGCGTCAGATAAAAATTTTAATCCTCGAAATACTTAATGTATGCCTGCGG